>Ga0181523_10000026_pt1 | contig 136868 bp, 126 predicted proteins | sample PEATcosm2014_Bin_43_FD_119752 | JGI IMG/M metagenome (GOLD analysis project Ga0181523, IMG submission 119752) | Peatland microbial communities from MTU Mesocosm Facility, Houghton, MI, USA - PEATcosm2014_Bin05_30_metaG | ecosystem: Environmental > Terrestrial > Soil > Wetlands > Peat | place...
CATGACCAGAAACATTCCCGCGCGATCCTTCGCCCGCTGGGCATTCTGCACTAAACGCAACAACAACGCCATGTACAGCCCCAAAGCAACCAGCACCCCTTTGAATCCCTGTTCTTCCGCCCACGCCGACATAATAAAATCGGAATACCGGACCGGAATATATCCCAGTTGATTCTGGCTGCCGTTGCCGAATCCCTTCCCCCAGAATCCGCCCGAGCCCACCGCTATCTTTGACTGCAATACCTGATAGCCCGAACCCTTCGCGTCTTCCTCAGGGTGCCTAAACGACGTAACTCTTTCCTTCTGGTATGGCTTCAGGAAATGCCACCCTACGGGCAGCATCAAAACCCCGATCAGGAGGATCACCGCAGCATGTTTCCATTGCAGCCCCGCTAGAAATGCTCCAACGATGAGCATGGGCAGTAATACTAGCGCTGTGCCAAGGTCGGGCTGCTTCAGAATGAGTGCTAGCGGTAAGCCTACCAGAAGCCCTGCTTTAATCAAGTCCTGCAGGCTGAGCTCATCCGTGCGCACTTCCGCAAAGAAGCGTGCCAACACTATGATTATAATCAATTTGACCAGTTCTGACACCTGAAAGAATTCCCCGAGCACGGGTATCCACCTCTTGGCTCCAAATCGCGTGTGGCCGACCAGCAGCACGGCCACCAGCGCCCCCAACCCCGCGATGTACAGCCAAGGTGCCTGGTCCATGATGACGTGATAATCCAGCCGCGATAGCACGAACATCAGCACAAATCCAATGATCAACCAGCGGATCTGTTTCGTATGCATTCCCGCCAGTGCGCTCCCGTGTGTGGCGGAGTAAATCTCTATCACGCCAAGCGCGCAAATCGCCGCCACGATGGCCAGCAGCCACCAGTCGTAATCCCGTGCTCCTGTTGCGTCTTTGACCACGTTGACTTTTCCTCTGTTCCCCCGTTTGCTTTTCTTACGGCCGATCCTTTTTCTTTTCGCTGGCCTTTACAACCTCTACCGTTTCCTCGGGTTTCACCATTACCTTGGCCCCGTCCGAAGCCGGACGGGTTGCCGCATGGCTCGAGCCCTCCTGTTTCAATTCTGCGGTCACCTGACCTGGGGTCTTCTTATTTTTCTTGTCGTAGTAGGCCTTCACGATATCGCGCGCCACAGGTCCCGCCGCCGTGGCGCCATGCTCCGAGGTATCCTCCACAACAGCAGCGACCACAATTTCCGGATCGCGTCGCGGCGCAAACCCAACGAACCATCCATCATTTTTGCCTTTTCCCAACCCCAGGCGGCTCGCCGCGCTGTAACTCATCATTTGCGCGGTACCGGACTTCCCGCAGAATTCAATCCCTTGTAGTTTCACCGCCTGGCCTGTTCCCCCTGCCTCATTCACGACACCATACATGCCCTGGGTGACCTGCTCGATGGTATTCTCGGCGAGGTCCACGTGCATCTCACCCACATTCGGCGCATCCTTCAGCAGGTGCGGTTGCTTGAAATTGCCGCCAGACGCAATGCCTCCGACCGCATAAGCGATTTGCAGCGGAGTGACCATGACCGATCCCTGCCCAATCGAAACGGAAATCGTGGATCCCGGATACCACTTGTGGTGGTACACGCGCTCTACCCATTCTTCCGACGGCACTAGACCCGGTTCTTCGCTGGGCAAGTCGACACCGGTTTTCGCGCCCAGCCCCAGCATCTTGGCATACTTCGAAATTGTGCCGATGCCCATGCGCATCCCGATATTGTAGAAAAACACGTCGCAGGAATGGACGATGGCGTTGTGCAGATTCACGACCCCGTGGCTGCTCTTCCCGTACACCCAGCATTTGTGCATTTGCCCATAAAAAACACCATATCCCGGGCAAAAAGCGGTGAAATTTTCCGGTGGAACTTTCGATTCCAGCATCGCTGTGGCCATGATGATCTTGAATACCGACCCGGGTGCCAATTGCGCCTGAGTCACACGGTTCAACAGCGGCTTGCCTGGATCTTCGTTCAACCTTTGCCACTCATCCTTCGAAACTCTCACCGCAAAATCATTGGGGTCCGGCGCCGGATGGCTGGCGAAAGCCAGCACTTCGCCGGTACGCGGGTCGAGGGCGATAACCGCGCCTTTCTTGTCCCCCAGTCCCTCTTCCGCCACTTGCTGCAAGTCATAGTCGATGGTGAGCTGAATCTGCTTTCCTGGGATGGCTTCTTGCTGCTCCAGCCGGCCCATTTCTTTTCCGACGCTGTTCACAATCACGCGTCGCATCCCGTCCGTGCCCACCAATAAATCGTTGTACTGCCGCTCCAGTCCACTCTTTCCCGCGACGTCGCCGGGACGGTACTTGCCGTTGCCCGCTTCAATCTGTTGTTCGCTCACTTCCCCGACATAACCTGTCGCGTGGGCCATGAACCCGCCCGATAGATACCGCCGGCGGTGCACCATGAGCATTTCCAGTAGAGGAATGTCCGCGCGATGCGATTCAATGAAGGCCACGTCCGCCGGCGTCGCTTCCGGCTTGATGACAATCGGTTGGAATTTCGGCAGGTTTTTTGTGTTGTTGAGTTGCTCTTTAATATCGTCGAGCGACAAGCCCAGTCCATCGGCGATCGCTGGCAGATTCTTGTCCACCTCTGCCTGATCGTCGCGCAAGAGCAGAACGCTGAACGAAGGATAGTTGTCGACCAGGACGCGCCCGTCGCGATCCAACATGCGTCCGCGCGGCGCGATAATTGGAATGGACCGAACGCGATTGCGTTCGGCCATCTGTCCATACTTGTCGGAATCGATGACTTGGAGTTTCCAGAAGCCCAGTAGCAGCAACGCGATCATTCCCACGATCACGTAGGACGCCGCCGCCAGCCGTTCTTGCGGCAATCGATTATCGTTGCGAAACCAGTACGACACGAAGGACCTGCGCGCGTGCTTCTGTTTTGTTCAAGGCTGAGCGGCGCCCGCCCGCGCAATTTCTCAATTCATTCTGCAGCGAATGTTTTCGAATTCTTCGTTCCGCGAAGCCTCAATCCTGCTTCGCTCGATGCTCTGAAGCGCCCGAATCGCCGCCATCCTTCCGAAGCCGCCAACTTCCTGAAGTCTTCTCAAAAGTAGCACCTGGTCTGGGGGTGCGCAACTCGTACCAAAGGACAGGTTGCCCCCTATACACGGAAGTAACCCCTTCTTTTGCAACCGCAAATGCTGCTTCGCGCCTTTGTTAAATCGATTTATTCGATGCAAATCTCTCTGATTTTTTCTTTCGCTCTTGCTTCCCGGAACTTATACTAGAGGGGAGTCGATTGAGCGGGAGGTTTCTGTGCTTCGCGTCTGGTCCCGGCCCTTTTTTCTGCGTTGGATGCTCCCCATTGTGGTTCTGGCCCTTTGCTTGGTCATCTCTTTTGGAGTCCTGCGTCTTCGTTCTGCTTCTCCCACGGTTGACAAGACCTCTCTGCAGTTCGCCGCCGTCGAATCCGGCCCCATGATCTGCCGTGTCGAAGGCCTGGGCACTCTGGTTCCCGAAGATGTTCGCTGGCTCTCCGCCGGAACAGACGGCCATGTTGACCAGATCCTTCTGCGTGCCGGCGCGCACGTGAAACCCGATACCGTCATACTTGAGCTTAGCAATCCCGATCTCGATCGCCAGATTACAGACGCCGAGTTGGCCATGAAGAAGTCCGAGGCTGAACTTGCCAATTTGCGGGTCCAGCTTCAGGCGCAACTCCTCAACGAAAAAGCCATTCAAGCTCAACTCGAATCCGATAGCACTCAGGCCAAACTGGAAGCCGAGCGGGACGAGGCGCTGCTCAGAGCGCAACTCGGCACGGAGATGAACTCAAAAATCTCCCGCGCCAAGGCAGACTCTCTCGCCACGCGCCTGAAAATTGAACGTGAAAAAGTCGGCATCTCCGAAGAAGCCCGTCAGGCCCAATTGACTGCCAAACAGGCGGAAGTCTCACAGATGCAAGCCTTGTACGCCTTACGCATGGAGCAGAAGGCAGCCCTCCTGGTTCGCGCGGGCATGACCGGTATCCTGGAGGAAATCTCCATCGGCATTGGTCAACAAATCGGTCCCGGCACGATTCTTGCCCGCGTCGCCAACTCCGAACGACTGATGGCGCGTGTCCATGTTCCGGAAGCCCAGGCCAGCAGCATCGAGACAAATCAACCTGCCTCTGTGACTTTGCAAGATCACTCGTATCCCGCCAAGGTTGTTCACATCGATCCCAATGTCCAGAATGGTACCGTCAGCGTTGACCTTAAATTTGTAGGGCCCCAGCCGAGGGAAGCGCGCACGGAGCTTTCCGCCAGTGGCTCCATTGACGTTGAGAGAATTCCCCTAACGACCTTTGTAAAGTGGCCCCTGCAGTCTCACGCCGGAGCCCCAGTCTCCCTGTTCAAACTTTCCGATGACGGCATGCAAGCCAACCGCGTCGAAGTTGTGCTCGGCCGCAGTTCCGACGACCGTGTGCAGATTGCGCAGGGTTTGCAGCCCGGCGACCACATCATCGTCTCCGACATGTCGTCTTGGCACCGTTACCAGCACTTGCAACTCAAGTAGCCGGCCAGCGCAGAAAAGTCGTCGGCGCGAGACCCGCTCAACCGGAAGCGATCCGCTGAGGATCGCCGAAGGACCTCAACCTAGGAATCGTGAAACTGTCTTTGGTAAATCCCGATGTTCGGCGCCGCTTCTTTTGTATTCCTTTGCCGGCCCCTCATCCTTTACACTTTTTAATTCCCTATGTGGCCACATTCTGAGAAGCCCTTACGTCTCGCGCTCATCGGTATGTCCGGTTCCGGCAAATCGCATTGGGCAAAAAATCTTGCGGCTCTCGGATGTCCCACGATCTGTTGCGATGATCAGATTGAAGCTCGGCTGGCCTCCGCCCTCAAAGCTGGCGGCTACTCCGGCATTAATGGCGTGGCCGCCTGGATGGGTTGGCCTGACAGTCCTAGCTATTCCGAACGTGAAGCGGAATATCTTACAGAAGAAATCGCCGTCCTCGACGAAGTCCTTTCCGGTCTGGAGAAAGACCCCAAGCGCGAGCTCGTTCTGGACACCACCGGCAGCGTGATTGCCACCGGCAACCACACTTTACATCGCCTGCGCCGGCAGATGACGGTCGTCTACCTTGCCGCCTCCGACGATGAGGTGCAACTCCTCATGCAACGTTATCTACAGGACCCTAAGCCTGTCCTGTGGCAGGGCGTCTTTCGCGTACATCCCGGAGAAACACCCCAACAGACCGTCGTCCGCTGCTATCCTGTTCTCATCGCCGCGCGTCGTCAGAGCTACGCGGCCCTGGCGCATCTCACGCTTCCAACTTCGAAGTTGCGCGAGTTGTCTCCACCGGGCACTTCCCGGAATGCCGCCGTGGGACAAGCCTTTTTGGAGAGGGTCTCGGAGCTGCAGGAAGGCCGCCGATAACCGGGTCGATATCGGAAACTTGCCATGAGATACCGAAGCACAGGAGGGAAAGCGCCCCTGACCTCGCTGAGGGGCGCAGTTCTGCGCGGGCTTGCGCCTGATGGTGGGCTTTACATGCCCGCGGAGATCGCGCGCCATACCCCGGAGGAACTCGAGGAATTTCGGCGCTTGCCCTTCACCGAAGTTTGTTACCGTCTGGTGCGGCCCTTTGCCACTCCCGATGTTCCGGAAGAAGTGCTGTGGCAAACCGTTGCGGAAGCCATCAATTTTCCCGTCAAGCTTGTCTCGCTATCTCCTGCCTTGCACATCTTGGAGCTGTTCCACGGGCCCACCCTGGCCTTCAAGGATTTTGGGGCGCGCTTTATGGCTCGCCTGATGGGCTACTTCGTGCGTGGCGAATCGCGCCAGCTTACTGTCTTGGTGGCCACTTCTGGTGACACGGGCAGCGCCGTCGCGCATGGCTTTCTTGGTCTCCCCGGCATCCGCGTCGTCATTCTTTATCCTTCGAAGCGCATCAGTGAAGCCCAAGAAAAGCAGTTCACGACTCTAGGTCAGAACATCACTGCGCTCGAAGTTTCCGGCACATTCGACGATTGCCAGCGACTGGTCAAACAGGCCTTTTCCGACGAAGCACTCAATCAGCGCGCCTTTCTTACCTCCGCCAATTCCATCAACGTCGGCCGTTTGCTGCCGCAAATGTTCTATCACGTCGCTGCTTACCGCCAACTACCAGTAGCCTCGATTCCACTCATCGTCGCTGTCCCAAGCGGCAATTTTGGCAACCTCACTGCCGGGATCTTTGCCAAGCGCGTCGGCTTGCCCGTCGCTCGGTTCATTGCAGCTACGAATGCGAACGATGTTGTGCCTCAGTATCTTCTCACCGGGGAATATTCTCCGCGACCGGCGGTGGCCACCTATTCCAATGCCATGGATGTCGGCAACCCCAACAATTTCCCCCGACTGCTCGACCTTTGCCGCAACCGCATCGAAAATGTTCGCAAAGAGATTTGGGGCCATGGCGCCACCGACGAAGAAACTTTGCGCGAAATGCACGCCGTGTGGGATCGCTACCGCTACGTTTCCGATCCGCACACCGCTGTGGGCATCGATGCCTGGGAAGCGTACCGCAAGGAACACCCCGAGCCTTCCCAGGGCCTGGTCCTTGCTACGGCTCATCCCGCCAAATTCGCGGAGGTGGTCCAGAAAGCCATCGGCCAGGCTCCCCCACTCCCCGAGCGCCTCGCCCGCTACCTCCACCAGCCCAAACTTTCGCTACCCATTTCGACCCGTTTCGATGACTTCAAGCAGTTCCTTCTCGCCCACTAACCTGCATTACTCCCCGCACGATTTCTTTTCCAGGCACAAGCGCGATGAGCTCATTTCAGTTCGCCAAGGCATTTTCCTGCCTGTCGGTATCCTTGCCTGACGCCAAAACCAATCTCTCCCACCTCATCAAAAAGGCCCCCTTCGGAGAAGCCCGCATCGCCGCTCGCGGTGATAAGCCCGTCGCCCGACTGGTTGCCTTTGGTGAAGTCCAGGGGAAGCGGCCGTCCGGCTCGCGGAAAGGAAAGTTCTTCGTCGGTCGGGAGTTCTCAGAGCCGCTGCCCTCGGATCGCAGGCGAATCGCTCAAGCACGGGCCGAGTGTATTCCCATGGTTAGCAAGGCTGGCTATTTAATTCTTGCCGTGTACGCCGAATCTCGGAGACATTTTTTATTCGAAGCGTTTCGCTAGCGGCGGCTCCGAATACGCGCATTTTTTGCCGAAGGACAACCGCTAGGTTTCACGAAGATTTTCTCAAGCGGTCCAGCGCCAGAAACAACACCGTGCCGAGCAGCGCGTTCACCGCCCCGGCGATCGCCAGATGCACGTTGAACCAGGGCTCCGGTTGGGCCAGAAGCAACCGCCGAATCACCACGAGAATTGCCTGGTGCACCACAAAAAAACCAAAGATCAACGAAAAACGCGCGGCAGGATGCTCCGTATCTAGCCGCGCCCCGATCGACGACGCCAAATACCCGATCACTGTCTTCGCGATTCCGTAAAACCCGAGCGGCACGGTCGGCCCGCACAGCGCATCCTGCGAAAGCCCGATGACCATTCCCAACAACAATCCCGTCGACGGATTCCGCCGGCTAAGCCCGAAATAAATGGTCACCAGTAGCGGCAGATCCAGGATGTCTAGCCGCGGAAAATACACTGGCGCCATGGCCTGGACGACCAGCGCCGCTACCGCGACCACCATCACGGCGCCGGGCCAGAACTTATGCACTTCAATGTGCGTCTCGCCGCTGCGCAGTTCGAAAGTATCGTTCATGGTTTGTCCGCTGCCGGCTTCTGCGAGCCTGCCTCATTCGCAAGCGCGCCGCTTTGCGAGTTCTGCGTCTCGCTCTTGAACTCCACCGCATCCTGGGTCAATAGCACGATTACGGTTTCCAGCCGGTCCAGCTTCGCCGCCGGCAGCACGCGGATTTGTTTGAATGGGTTTCCTGTCTTCACTTCCATTACCGTTCCAATCGGAATGTCGCGCGGGAAAATCTTGTCCATCCCGCTGGTCACAATTTTTTCGCCGACTGCCACATTTTCCTCTGTGGGCACATATTTCATAAACAACGTCGGTTCACCCGTCCCACCCACGGGCCCTTGTGTTCCCGAATCCACCAGCATCGCGCCCGCGCCGCCGTCTTTATCCGTCAGCAGCAGCACCTGCGCCGTGTCTCGATAGACTTCGATCACTTTTCCCACGGCTCCATCCGGTGTAATCACCGCCATATTCCGCCGGATTCCGTCGCGCTCTCCCCGGTCGATCTCGATCGTACGGCTGGCCGTCCCGGCGCTCGCGGCAATCACACGTCCGCCGAGCATGGGCACTTTTTCATGCAATTGTTTGAAACTCAGAAGTGCCCCAAGGCGGTCCGCTTCTGCTGCCCGGCTTTGTAGCTGCGAAATCGCCAGCTTCAGCGCGTCATTCTCAACACGCAGCGCCTCGTTCTCCCGTTCCGTGGTCTGCAGTGCGAAATAGTGCCTCCATACGCCCCGCACTTTTTCAAAGCCCCAGGCCCCGCCGCGTTCAAACGGATAGGCAGCAGAAATCGCCCACACGCGGATTAAGCGCCCCCGGGAATCCCGCTTGATCTGCACGGCTAACATCAGCAACTGTGCCAGCAGTACTCCTGCCAGCAGTGCCAGCGACCGATGTCTGGATGGAATCGCTACCATGGAAAACCGTTTTCCGTATTTAATTCTCAGTTATTAAGTAAACCCAAGAAAGTTCGAAAATCGAGATGGCGCTTCGAGCCCAAAGCTGGGCGAGGGGCACTTCTAGCGCCGGTGAACAAAATTGAAAACTCGCAACCGAAAACTTGCCACTGTATCAGTCGATGCAAACCTGCCGGAGCAATTTGAAGTCGCTCAGCATCTTTCCCGTACCGAGCACCACCGATGCCAGCGGGTCATCGGCAATCGATACGGGCAAGCCCGTCTCTTCACGAATTCGTTTGTCCAGGTTTTTCAGCAGTGCTCCGCCACCTGTCAGTACGATGCCGCGGTCGCTGATGTCCGCCGAAAGTTCCGGCGGTGTGCGTTCCAGTGCGACGCGCACCGCATTCAAAATTGTCGCCACGCATTCACTTAGTGCTTCGCGAATTTCGCTGTCGTCGATTGTCACGGTGCGCGGCACACCTTCAATCAGGTTGCGGCCCTTGACTTCCATGGTCAGCGGCTTCTCCAGCGGATAGGCGGACCCAATCTCCATCTTGATCTGTTCTGCAGTGCGTTCGCCCACCAGCAGGTTGTACTTCCGCTTCAGGTACTGCATCACCGCTTCGTCCATCTCGTTGCCGGCAACGCGCACGGACCGCGAGTACACGATTCCGCTCATCGAAATCACGGCAATATCTGTCGTGCCTCCGCCAATGTCCACCACCATGTTTCCGCTGGGCTCTTCAATCGGCAGTCCCGCGCCGATGGCCGCGGCCATGGCCTGCTCGACGAGGTAAACTTCGCTGGCCCGTGCACGGTAGGCGGAGTCCTGCACCGCGCGTTTTTCCACCGGCGTAATCTCGCTGGGCACGCCGATCACGATTCGCGGGTGCACCAGCACGCGACGGTTGTGCGCCTTCTGAATGAAATAGGTCAACATCTTTTCGGTGACCTTAAAATCCGCGATGACGCCATCTTTCATGGGCTTGATAGCTACCACGTTGCCCGGCGTGCGTCCTAGCATGTCCTTCGCTTCGCGCCCCACGGCCACCACCTCGCCGCTCGCTTTGTTAATCGCCACGATCGATGGTTCGTTCACCACGATCCCTTTACCGTGCGAAAACACCAGCGTGTTTGCTGTTCCCAAATCGATCGCCAGGTCGGAGGAGAACAAACTAAACACCGACCTCAGGTTATATCCATTCTTATTCATTACTGCTTTCCCCCCTGCGGAGAGGGTCCTGCCCGGTAGGATCTCCGCGTTCGCCTACCACCAGCGTGACCTACCATTGTCGCTGGATTCGACGGCGCACGCAAAATCGCCACCTGCCGTTCCCCAAATCTATTTCGGCACCACGATCGAAATTGGCACTTTCGCCGTCCCACCTCGCCGGTTCGACCCGATCACCACAATCGTGTGTTGCCCCGGTTCCAACGGTTCTGTGAAATGCCGGAAGGTTCCGTCCTGCGAAATATTGGCTACCGGCTGGCCATTGATAATCAAGGCCGCGCCCGGTTCGGTCTTCCCGATCAGTTCCGCCACGCGTCCGTGAATCTGTGTGCTCTCGATTTCCAGGAGCATTTCCTGAACTTTGCCCTGGGCCACGAGCGTAAACTTAAATGTCTCGCTGTATTCGCTGCTTTCTTTCTTCGCGTCCGTTGCGGTCACGTTCCAGAAATAGTCGCCCGCCTCCAACCCTGATATTTCCGCGCTCGAACCGCTCACGGTCACCTGCTTTACCAGTTTCGTGAACATCGTTGTTGGGCTGATTCGCAGCGTGTAACCCACCGCATCATCCACGGGCTGCCATTCAAACCGGATCGCCGCAGTCTTCGGAGTGTCCGCGATGATCGGGGCCAGATTCAGCGGAGAGATCAAACCCGGTGGTGCCAGGACGTTTGACTTCTGTGTCGCTCCACCCGTCGGGAAGCTCGCCTTTTCCCATTGTGTCAGTTCGATCGTTTCATTTCCGCGATGGACTTCCGCTCCACCGTTGGCCACCACGATCTCGTGCTCGTTCTTGTTCGGATCGTTCTTCACGGTCGCACGGCTGTTTTGTTTCATGAACGCGGTGGCATCTTCCACGCTCACCGCTGCCTGTGAGTCGCGCAGCGTCCACGTTGGCGTCGCCAGGTCCACCGCGCCCACGTTGATGCGCACCGCCGTATTCGAGTGATCGCGGGTGACCGTGTTTTCTTCCACGGTGATCAAAGTATCCTTATTCACAGTGTACTCGGTGCCGTCTGCGAACGTCACGCGAGCCGCGCCATCCGGCCCTGTCTGGATCAGATCGCCCTTATCCAGGGTGGTGTGATAGTCGGCCTCCACCCAGGTCACGGAGTTCACTTTCTTCACTTGCACTCTTCCATCCAGGTTTACGAACTTCGCTTGAGTCTGCGCGCTCGTCAGTGCTTCGGCCTCCGGATTTCCCAGAGCGTTACTCAGTTTTTTGGTGGCGATCTCCGTCCAATCCGGGATCGTCACGTACATTCCTGCGATGATGATGACAATCACCAGCACAACCAGCAGCGCCACCGTTTTGTAACTCACGGTGTGCCAGTACACTTCCACATGCCTTACCTTCGGTACCTGTTGGGGCGCCGGGGGGGCCGTCGGGCGGCGAGGCTCTGTCGGTGTTTGTGTGCTCACGGTTCTAAGCGCTGCGGGTGCTCCAATTTCGCAATTTAGCACACCCTGTTCTACCTGCACGGAATCCCCAACCATCGTTGGTCAATCTACAAATAGCGTTTCCGCTCCTTTTCCCCCACTGGCCCTTCGGCCAGCTCCGTTCTTTCCTCCGAAGGGCACAGCAACGCCGCGCCCCCTGTCTGCAAGATCATGAAAACTTCACTTGCTGGCTATTTCTTTCCTGTGCTTTTCGCGGCCACGCCGTTCCTCGCGTGAAAGTCGTTTTTTTCTTAGGCTTGATTCGCTTCCGGCGTCTGATTACCGGGCCGCCGGGTGTCCGCGCTGGAAAAACCTCTGCTTATCAAAATCGGGCGCTACCGCCACATCGAAAAAACCCACCATCATCTCGTCCGATGTCTGCTCGCCCCAGCGCACCGCGGAATCAGGATCAGGATTGTGCCGATTTCCTCGCGAATTGTCGAACCACGCCACCGCCTGGAGTTCCGTTCCAGCCTTCAGCGGAATCGGGTCCGCCAGCCGGTAGCTCATTTGCCAGTGAAAGTGGTAGTTCACGCGCAACAACGTTTCCATGTTCTTGTCCTTCCCAACGATGTTGTACTCGAATCGTTTACCGCGCAGGTGCATGTGCGGAAAAAAGCTCAACAGCAACGCGTCATTCGGCAAGGTTCCCCACGCCTCCACTCGGAAATCCGGAACTCTCGGCGGAATCACGAAATGATCGTTCGTCAGTTGTAAGGTCAGAACCCGCCGCTTCGGCGGCTGGTTCGAAAAACGCAGCCCGATCCGTGTCACATCCGTTCCTGCTTTTCCATTCGTTGTGTAGTGCATTTGAAAAACGAGGTCTGATCCCGCGGGTATGTATTTGGCCATTCCCTCGGGCCAGTTGTCCGCAGTGCTCCCCGGCGCATACACCAGCAAAATATCGCTGTCGGTCCACATCGCATCTCTTCGGTCTTCCTCTGAAGTCAGCGAAGCCGCCGTGAACGGTCTTCCGAGCGGTGCGTGCCGCAGCCAAGGCGAGCCCGGTGGCCGCACATAGACCACGGCATGATGCACGTTCTCGGGCATCCCGGGCAGAATTTCCGACATCTGCACCCATCGGCCTTCCTTAAAGCCCGTGGGCACAATTTCATAGGTGTAATCCACTTCTCCGTCTGGGGGAATCCGTACTCCTGCTGTCATGGTCACGGTCAAATGTGGTTCCGGAATTGTCCAGCGGCCCGACCATTTCCGCGCGCGCGGCCCATCGGCAGGATTTCCTCCCGGTGCCTGGGCACCTGCCCACGCAGCCAGTTGAGCGATTTCGGTGTCGCTTAAGGAAGGATCGTTCGAGAATTTTCCAATCCCGCGGTCCGCGAACCACGGCGGCATCGTCCGTTTTTCCGTGGCCTCCTCGATCGCTCGAGCGTACCGCCGTGTTCCCTCATACGTTTCAAAGGCCATCGGCGCAATGCCGCCCGTCCGATGGCAGACTTGGCAATGTCCCTGCAAAATCGGCAGAACGTCTCGATAGAAAGTAGGTATCTGCGCCTCCTGCCGGGCCGTTTGGCCCATGGCCAAGACCACCGTGAGCATCAGAAGCGTGGGAACGAGTAGCAGGAATTTCCGTTGGGACATTTGTAATTCGGTTCTGAAGAGTTTACGCAAAATTGTTCCACGCGATTCGCTTCAATTCGGTTTCAGCGCCGGAAGCGCGCCACCAGCAATGCAGACCTGCAGGGAAGGGAACACCTTAGGCCCCCGCGGCGGCCGACTTCAACAAAATATCCAGATCGTCCGGGTGAATCGCGCAAAGCAATGCTTCCTCCCGCTCAATTTCCCCATTCCGGATCAGCGTCACCAGCGACTCCTCCAAGGTGAACGACCCCTTCTTCTTCGTCAGTGGAATCTCCTGATGCAGATGCTGCAGATTGTTCCGCCGAATGTGATGTCGCGCCCCATACCCGATCATTAATAGCTCCGCGGCCGGCATCCGTCCGCCACTTTTGTTCGGCAAAAGAATCTGCGTTAGCACGGCTGCCAGCGCCATCGCCAGTTCCTGGCGTATCGAATTCTGCCTGTCCACCGGAAAAGAATCCGTAATCCGCGACACCGTCGAAGCCACGTCCGTCGTGTGCAACGTGGACAGCACCAGATGACCGGTCTCCGCTGCCGCCACCGCAATGCGCATCGTTTCCGGGTCGCGCATTTCGCCCACGACAATCACGTCCGGCGCCTGGCGCAGCGCCGCCCGCAGCGCGGTAGGGAAGTCTGGCGCATCCGTACCAATCTCCACCTGCTCGATCACGCTTCGGATGTGCGTGTGCTCATACTCGATGGGGTCTTCGATGGTCACGATGTGCCGCGCTTCCCGGGCATTGATCTCGTGAATCAGCGCCGAGAGCGTCGTGGATTTCCCGGCGCCGGCCGGTCCGCCAATCAACACAAGTCCTCGCGGCAGATGTGCCAGGTTCGCCACCGAGGGCGGTAGGTGCAATTCCTGCAAGGCAGGCACTCGCGAAGGCAGAGCTCGGATGGCCGCAGCGGCCCTCCCTCGTTCTCGATGCAGATTGATCCGGAACCGCCCTACATCGGCAATGCGGTAGGAAGCGTCGGCAATCCATTTTTCCCGGTACAAGCGCAACGCGTGTCGCGGCAAGGCCGGCAGTACCGCAGCTTCAATATCGGCCCCATCGAGGGGATTTGTTTCGATCTTGCGCATCTCGCCTTGTACGCGGATACAGGGCGGCGCCTTTTCCACCAGGAGCAAATCGCTGCCACCCCGCGCCACAAGCGTCGTCAGCCAATGGTCAAAACGTGCCGTTGCCGCTGCGTCGCCGGGCTCGGCCCCGCGCCCCTCGTTCAGTTCCCGTACCAGCCGATTCAGTTCTCCCGATTCATCCATCGCTGCCTCGTGTTGCACCCCTCGCGTTTGGATGCCGAAAGCGCGAGTTTGGCGCACTCCCCGCTGAATGTCCAGCCACGCAGGGGATTGTGGGCAGCAGGTGAGCCGATCGCGCGGCTTGCCTCTAAGCGATGCCCCGTTTACCTTCGTTTCGCACACCCACGCCAGGCGCTCGTTGGTTTCCTCCTGCTCGGTTGCAGCGGAAGATTTCGCATCAGCCTGCGCAGGTAATTCACGTGCACGCCCAGAGGACCCTGGCCGCCTCCGTCCTGTTTCCGCTAGCTCGTTCGCGCGCCGAATATCATGTGCTTCTTCAAATCTCGAATGGCCTCATACTATTTCGCCGACCCTGGGGGTCCTCTTTGCGCGCTTTCCTGCACACCCTCCGGCAAGTCTGCTGGCAATATCTTTTGCAGAGTAGCAACGACGACAGCCCGCTCCCGGAGCGCTCGTCTTTCCGCCTACTTTCTTCGACCCCCTATCCTCGATCCCCCCTTCCATTCCGTTTGGGTCTTTCCCCTCCCATACCTTATAATCTTAAGTTTGTTCACGCACTCAGGAGACATCTGGAATGGCTGGAGCCTTTGACAACCAGAAAACCGGCGTCCGAATCCTCTTCGGCGTCATCATCGGCATGCTTGCGCTCAGCATGCTTCTCTATCTCGTCCCGCAGGGCCCGGACTCCGCGTCATCTGCGGGCGACGTGGTCGCCAAGATTGGCGATCAATCGGTGACCCTTGCGGACATCAATCAACGCATGAACGAAATCCGCCAGAACAATCCGATCCCGCCCCAGCTCCAGAGCCTTTACGCCAACCAGATTCTCAAGCAGCTCGTCTTTCAGAAGGAAGTAGAGTACGAAGCCAAGCGCCTGGGCATTTCTGTCAGCGATCAGGAGCGCGCCGACCGCATTCGGCAGATCCTCCCTACCGCGTTCAATGGCGATACTTTCGTTGGCACGGAGGCTTACTCTCAGCAGGTGCAGCAGCGTTTCCAGATGACCGTGCCTGCCTTTGAGGAGTTGATTCGTTCCAGCATGATTGAAGAGAAGTTCCACAGGCTCCTCACGGATGGTGTCAGCGTGAGCCCTGCGGAAATCCAGCAAGAGTTCCGCTTCGAGAACGAAAAAATAAAACTGGACTACGCCGCCGCGAACCCGGAAGCCTTGGCGGACAAGATCAACCCCGACGAAAGTGAAATCAAGGCGTACTACGAGCAGAACAAAACCAAATTCCAAATCGCGGAGAAGCGTGTGGTTCGTTACGGGCTTCTGGACCTTAGCCAATTCCGTCAAAACATTCCGGTCACGGACGATGAACTGAAGGCCGTCTACCAGCAGAATATTCAGCAGTTCGAAGTTCCCGACCGCGTTCACGCCGAGCACATTCTGCTAACCACCGTCGGCAAGACCGACGCGGAAGTCGCCGAAGTCAAAAAGAAAGCCGAAGATATCCTCGCGCAAGCCAGGAAGAAGGGCGCTAATTTCGAAGACCTCGCTAAGAAGTACTCTGAGGATCCCGGCTCCAAGACCAAGGGCGGCGACCTTGGCTGGCTCGTCCATGGCCAGACGGTTGCCGAATTCGATAAGGCCGCATTCAGCCTTCCCAAAGGTGAAGTTTCTGACCTGATCCGCACGCAATACGGCTTCCACATCATCAAAGTTCTCGACAAAGAAAACGCCCACACCAAGCCGTTTGACGAAGTGAAGGATTCCATCCGCACGCCTTACCTTCTCCAGAAGGTTGACCAACAGTCCGCTGCACTCGCCGATCAGATGTCCAGCCAGATCCGCCAGTCGAATAAGACCACCCTCGACGACCTCGCTCAGAAATACCACCTCTCGATCGCAGAGACCCGTCCTTTGGCTCCCAATGACCCGGTCCTCGAACTCGGCAACTCGCAAGACGTGAAGGACGAAATCGTCCGCCTTCGTCCCAACGAACTTAGTGTTCCCCTCCGTACCGACCGCGGCTATGTGGTCCTCTCTCTCAAGCAGTCCCTGCCTGCGCACCCCGGAACTCTCGAAGAGGTCCGCGACAGGATTATTTCCGAGCTCCGCCTGCAAAAGTCCGAGCAGCTGGCGCAATCCAAGGTCGACGAGCTCGTAAAGCGCGTCAAAGCGGGCGAGAAGTTCGATGCAGCGGCCAAAGCACTCGGGCTCGAACCCAAAACTTCTGACCTCATCGCTCGAAGCGGCAATATTCCCGGTCTCGGCAGCGCCAAACTGCTTGCCTCTGCCTTCTCGCTGAAGAGCGGCGAAGCCGGCGCTCCTGTTCACATGGGTGCTTCTTGGGTCGCCTACGAAATTGTGGACAAAGTGGAGGCCAATCCCGCCGAGTTAGAGCAGCAAAAGCAGAAAATCACGGACACACTCCTGCAGTCCAAGCGCAATATGGCCTTTGATGCCTTCCGGATTGCCCTCGAAGAGCGCCTCAAGCAGGAAGGCAAGCTCAAACTGATGCCTGAAAAACTGCGCAGTTTTGGTGACTTCGGCTCTACCCGAAACGGGCCTATTTCATAGAAAATAAAATACTTATAAATGTTCCTCCGGCCCCTTGCCGTGTACCTCGCAAACCGCTAGCCTATCTCTGTCTGGTTCGGGCCTGGGCAAGAGAGAATCTTTTTCCGAGTGAGAGTTAACCCCTCTCCGGGGTTCTTTTGCGGCATTTGGCTCGCCCAGTCCACTGTCTCGCTCTCAGGGAATCGATCATGGGCAAATCTTTGCCGCCACGTAACAGCCAGATTCGGAATGACTATCGCTGCAGCATGGAGATGAACCAGACCGGCAAGTACTGTGTCCGCATCCGGGTTCAGTACCGGCGTCACGCCTGGAGCCTGGGTGTTTTCTTCCTGGCCTCCTCTTTTGATCGCTCCATGAAAAAGCTCGAAGAGTCACTGCGCTTTCTTCAACGCAACGAAGAAAAGCTCTGGTTTTGGGGTGTGGACCGCGCTGAAGACATCGCCTTCTCGGCGGAGTTCCTTCTGGAAGTGGGTCTCCAGCTCGATCGCCGCATTGAGTTTCCACGCAAAGCCGCAAACCTTTCTCTCGAACCGGAACGCGACGTTCCCGCTTTTGTTCTCGGCCCGGTGCGCCGTGGCCTGGCTGAATCGGTCGAGTACGGCCGCGTGCGTCTTGCTGGCGACTAAGTTTGCTCTGCCTTCCGCGTTCCAAGTTGTGATGCCCGCTGCGCCTGAGCGCAACCTCTTTCTCGTCACCACCAACTTAAGTCCTTTCCTCTCTTCCTTCCTTCCTCTTCTCTTCCTGATTCTTGCTTGACTTCCTCCTCTTTCTCTTTCATGATTCGCGCATTCCCTTGGGGAAGTCCCGCGAGACGTCGATTCTCGCCTCCTGCTCTCCGCCCGAAAGCACGGTTTGTACGTGTGTCACCAGGTCGGCGGAACACCTCCGGGCGAAAGGATCTCTCGAACATGAATAGTTTTCGCAAGGCCCCTTTTCTTGCTCTCGTCGCGGCCCTGTTGCTCCTCGCCGGAAACGTCTCCCTGCGAGCCGCCGGGAAGCCTCAGGACGCTCCGTCCACGGACCAGAGCGATACCACAAAGAAAACAACGAAAAAGAAGAAGGCCGCCACCACCGACGACACTACGACGGATACCGCTGCCACCAAGAAGTCTTCCAAGTCTAAGAAGGCGGACGCTACCGATTCGTCCACAGCGGCCAGCGACTCCTCGGCTTCGACCACCAAGAAATCTTCCAAGTCCAAGAAGGCGGGCACGGCGGATTCTTCTACCGCCGCCGCGGGTGATTCTTCGGCTTCCCCGACGAAGAAGTCTTCCACGTCCAAGAAGGCCGATACCGCTGGACCTTCCACCGCTGCAGCTAGCGACAGTTCCGCTTCGACCACCAAGAAGTCTTCTACTTCCAAGAAATCCACTACTGCCGCGGACACCTCGGCTCCCGCCGCCACTCCGGCTACTTCGACAGCACCCGCTAAGTCTGCCGCCCCAGCTGCCACAGCGCCTGCGGCCGCGCCAGCAGCAAAGACCACAACTCCAGCCCCCGCCGCCACTGCTCCCGCAGCAGCGGCGCCTGCGGCTGCTTCCACTCCGGCCAAGGCAGCTCCTGCGCAACAAACTCCCCCTGCCAACAGCAACGGCATGGTCTGGGTCAACACCGATTCCGGCGTCTACCACAAGCCGGGCACTCGCTATTACGGAAAGACCAAACAGGGCAAGTACATGACCGAGGCGGATGCCGTCAAGGCTGGCTATCGCGCCGCCGAGAAGAACTAAACTTATTCCCCAGCTCGACGTGGCTCTACGGCCAATTCCATTTCAAGGAGAAGATCGCATGAAGAGAAATTCGTTCCGGATGTTGCTTGTCGCTCTCGTTCTGATTCTGGGCGTCAGCGTTGCTGTTTCTCAACCGCAAACCAGCACGACCAGCAAGCCGGCCGCCACCGCCTCGGCTGCCAATCTTGTCGATATCAACAGCGCTACCAAGGATCAGCTTGACGCTCTTCCGGGCATTGGTGCCGCCTATTCTCAGAAGATTATTGACGGGCGCCCCTACGCCAAGAAGACCGACCTAGTGAAGAATAAGGTCATTCCGCAGGCCACCTATAACAAGATCAAGGACCTCATCATCGCCAAGCAGAAGTAACGCTTTTCCGATTCACGGAGCGGTTGCCTCGACTCGGCCGCTCCTTCGATTTTGATCTAAGGAGACTTTATGGGACTTATGGATGAAGTACTCGCAATGGCGGGCAGTAGCGGGGCGCAGCAAGCGCAGCACACCACCGCGCTCGACGCGATTCTGAGTTACATCAACAGCCCTCAAGTGGGGGGCATCGCCGGTTTGCAGAGCATGTTTCAACAAGGTGGCCTTGGCCACATCGTCAGTTCGTGGGTCGGTTCCGGCCAGAGCCTGCCCATTTCGGCTGACCAGCTCCAGAACGTCCTCCACAGCGGCGCCCTGCAGGCCGCCGCGCAAAAGGCGGGAATGGACCCGTCGCAGCTCACCAGCGCGATGACCAGCTTATTGCCGCACTTGGTCGATAAGCTCACCCCGAACGGCCAGGTGCCGGACGCAGGCACGCTCCAAAAAATGCTCAGCGGCCTCGCCGCCGGGCATTCGGCTTAGCCAGCGCTCGATGCGAAAGGTCCGCCGTCGATCACGGATCTCGCCTACGGCTAGGGCGAACAGGCGTGGCCGTGAACCCAGGCATTCCGCGGGTAAGAGATCCCAACGACAAATCTTGGCTGCATGATTTTAGAAAACTCGGGCCCACGGGGCGCGCTCGGCCCCGTTACGTTTTATCCCGCACGATCACTTCGCCCCGGCCCACCATCTGCTCATTCAGCCACAGCCGGTATTTGTAGCTCCCCGCTTTTGTGTTGGTCACCACCGGTCCGCTCAGCAGCCTCATGCCCATCGGAGCCTGAAATATGTTCGAACCAAAGGGGCAGCGGTTCACGTCGAACTCCACCCGCAAATTTCCTGCGTCCGAAATCCAGCTCACCTGGTCGCCGTAATCGAGGACCACTGCCTGCGGGATCAATCCCACCAATACTGGTCGTTCCGCCATTCTTCCTCGCTCTTCTTTTCTCGCTTTCTCTGGCACGATAGCACATCCACTCGATTCCTCCTATAACTCGCTCTTATAGAAAAGCCCGTCCTCATATCCCTTGACCGGTACTGGAACGACCCGTAGACTTGAACCTGTGGTCCGTTGCGCTGAGCACGCTCGACTCTTGCGCCTAACCACCCCAGTCACTTTATCGTTCCGCGCAGGAGTGTTTTTGGATGGCAACTGTCGCACGGCCGTTATCGATTCCTTTGCCGAATGGGGCACGCCTGCAGCTGATTTCCGCGATTCCCTTTCTGCTCATTCATCTTGCGGCGCTCGGCATCTTCTTTTTTCCGTGGAAGTGGTATTACCCGCTGGCCAGCTTTCTGGCCTACGAACTCCGCATGTTTTTCGTTACCGCCGGCTACCACCGCTACTTCTCGCATCGCTCCTACAAGACCAGCCGTTGGTTCCAGTTCGTCATCGCCTGGATGGCCATGTCTTCCTCGCAAAAAGGCATTCCCTGGTGGGCCGCTCATCACCGCCATCACCATCGTTACTCCGATCAGGAAGAAGATCTGCATTCCCCCACGCTTTTCGGTTTCTGGTGGTCTCATGTCGGCTGGATTCTTTCCGACAAGTACAACGAAACCCGCTTCGACTACATCGGCGACTTCGCCAAATTTCCCGAGCTCCGCTGGCTGAACAAGTATTACCTCGTTCCACCCGCCACGCTTGCTGTCGCCATGTTCCTCATCGGTGGCTTGCCGCTCCTTGCCTGGGGATTCTTCCTCAGCACCGCGCTGCTCTGGCATGGCACTTTTACCATCAACTCGCTCTCGCACATTTTCGGTAAGCGTCGCTTTCCCACTACCGACACCAGCAAGAACAATTGGTTCCTGGCCCTCGTCACACTCGGCGAAGGCTGGCACAACAACCATCATTACTTCATGGCTAGCGCTCGTCAGGGTTTTTACTGGTGGGAAATCGACATCACCTACTACACGTTGAAGGTTCTTTCCTGGTTCGGCTTCGTCCGCGATCTTCGCAAGGTTCCAGAGCATGTGCTCGCCGAGGGCCAGGCTTTCGACGCCTCTTCCGCCGCCTGAGTTTGCTCAAACTCCCCGACCGCGCAGCCGCATGGCAACACGTTCCTACCGGTAGAGTTCACCACACGAGTTCGTCTGCATTCTGGACCGGAGCTTTCGAAGGAGCAGCGGATCGAGGATCGAAAATATCGCGGTGTTCGCACCGATGCTGAGGGCCAGCGTCAGGGCAGCGACGGCGGTAAATCCGGGGTTCTTGCGAAGCTGCCGCAGCCCGTAGCGTCCGTCTGTGAGTACAGACCGCAGACCGTGGCCAACGCGTTGTTCGCGAACCTGCTCTTTCCCTTGCTCCAGGCCACCTAGCTCGATCTTCGCAGCCCGCTGCGCTTCTGATGCTGGCATCCCGGCGCGAGTATTTTCCTGGGTGATCATCTCGAGGAGGGATTGCCATTCCTCATCGAGGTCCGCCTCAAACCGACGAGTTCGGATGAGACTCCGCACGAAACTCCGCACTCTTCTAAACAGCGGCATGCCGAACGCCTCTCCACGGCCAACAGCTCCGTTCTATTCGTCGCGTAACGCGACCATGGGATCGACGCGTGTCGCCCGCCACGCGGGAATGTAACAAGCCAGCAGCGCCGTCGCAACAAGCAGTAGCGTCACCCCCCCAAAAGTCAACGGATCAGTGGCAGTCACGCCAAAGAGCAAAGACTTCACAGTTTGCGTCAACGCCAGCGAACCAATGATCCCGATCCCTATGCCCATCAAGATCGTGCGTATTCCTTGCCCCAGGATCATCCTCAGGACATCGGCGGAGCCCGCCCCGAGAGCAAGACGCACGCCAATTTCACGCGTGCGGCGGCTGACCGAATAAGTCATCACGCCAAACACTCCTGTCGTCGCCAGCAGCAGCGCGGTGATTCCGAAGAATCCGATGAGAATGACATGGAATCTCCGCGAGCCCAACGAAGCGGCATACACTTGGGAAAACGTCCGGAACCTCGCCGGAATTTCCGGATTCAGTGCCTGCAGGATTCCTCGCGCTGCCGAAGTGACCGAGCTCGTGTCGGCATCGCTGAGCATCGTCACGGTGATCGCCGACCGCGGCCGCTGGAATAAATTCACGTACACGGTCGGACGCGGTGGAAGATCCAGGCCATATTCACGTGTGTCGCCCACAATCCCCACGATCGTCAGCAATCGCAGGTCCCCATCCATGTTTCCAAACTCAAGGGTGTGCCCGATGGGGTCCTGATTTGGCCAACGGTCGCGCGCCAGCGATTCACTGATCACCGCCACGTGTGGTGAGTCCGCGCTGTCGCGCTCGTCGAATAGTCGCCCTCGAACCAGCGGAATGGCCAGAACCTGGAAGTAGCCGTCGGTGGCCACGCAGAAATCCGCATTGCCAATTCGCGTTTTTTCCTGGAACAGTGCCTCGAAACCATCCGTCGTTTTGGGAACCTCCTTCTCTGCCATCAGCAGGAACATCCCGTCGGGAAGGCCGCCATCCATCGGCAAGCCGCTCGTTGCACCAACCTGGTGCACACCTGGGATTTGCTTCAACTGGTCAATCAGATTTGAAAAGAAAATCGCCTGACCTGTCTTTGCTTGGGGATCGGTTGTCCACGGCAGCGAGACGTCCATGGTAACAATCTTGTCGACCCGGAACCCGGGTTGCACTTCGAGCACCTTCAAAAGGCTGCGCCCGAGCAATCCCGCTCCGACCACGAGTATCAATGTGATTGCGATCTGTAACGCTACGATTGTTTGGCCCGGGCGCTGCCTGCCTTGCGAACCAGATTGTCCACGCCCTCCTTCCACCAGACCCTTGCGGGGATCCCCGGAAGTCGCGCGTGCGGCCGTGAACGCTCCGAGGCCTGCGGCGACACAGGTACAAAGCAGAAACGTAAACGCAAGTACGGGAGTACCGATGGAAACGCTGTCCAATCGCGGCAGGTTTTCCGGTGCGAGCGCCAGCAATCCCGTCACGCCCCAGAAGGCTGCCCCTAAGCCAAGGCCGCCGCCGAGGAGCGAAAGCAGGAAAGCTTCCGTAAGGAATTGACGAATCAGCCGCCCACGCGCCGCACCAAGCGCGCTGCGAATCGCGAGCTCGTGCTCTCTCACCGATGCTTGCGCCAGCAGCAAATTCGCCACATTTGCGCACGCTACCAGCAGCAGAAATCCTACCGCACCGAGCAGTAAGAGCAGCGGCAAGCGAGCTTTGCCGGTGATCGATTCCTGCAGCGGAATGACCATTCCGTCTTGCAGGAGATATTCGGATTGGTGGCTCGATGTCTCGTGAATGCGCCGGGCTATCGCGCTGATGTCTTGATTTGCTTGCACGACACTCACACCGTCGCGCAGCCGCCCGACCGCAGAATAGTTGTGCGAGGTCCTGCTTGCGTTTTCGCCTTCCAAATCGGCCGGGAGCCACAGATCCACGTCTGCGGGGAAATGGAATCCAGCAGGGAGCACACCGATGACGGAGAAGACCGCGCCATCAATCTTCGGGTGCGACTGCGAGAGATCCCGGGCCGATCCGAGATACTGCTTCCAGTATCCATAGCTGACGAGAACCGTCGGCCCGGCGCCCTTCTTCGCGTCGCTAGCGCTGAAATCTCGCCCGAGGATTGGCTGAATCCCGAAGACCTTGCAAAAATCGGGCGAGACGCTGGCCACGGTCGTGCGCGTCGGCTGCCAAGAACCCGAGACGGACGCGATGCCGTCATTGTATTTCGCCATGGCCTGGAAGCTGCGGCTTTGATCGCGAAAGTCGTCGAAGTTTGGGTCCGCTAGCCGAGACGGCCCGCCTTTCGAGTTGACCTCCAAGACAACCATGATCCGGTCCGAATCCGGGTACGGCAGAGGCCGCAACAACACACCGTACACCACGCTGAAAATTGCCGCGGTCGCGCCGATTCCTAGAGCGAGGGTTAAGATCGCCACCGCGGTCAACCCGGGGTTCTTGCGCAGCTGCCGCAGTCCGAAGCGACAATCGGCGATCACGGACTTTAGCCAGTTGCCGAGTCGTTGTTCCCGCACCTGCTCCTTCACCTGCTCAACCCCGCCCAGTTCGATCCGTGCAGCACGTTCGGCTTCCGCGGTCGGCATTCCCGCGCGAATATTTTCCTCGGTCAGCATTCCCAGGTGGGAGTGAACTTCTTCATCGAGGTCGGTCTCCACGCGCCGCGATCGAAAAAGATTTCGCAGGAAACTTCGCATTTTCACAATCAGGCCCATACAAACTCCTTTCTACGACGCTTCTAGCGCCTGCGCGATCGCCAAAGAGATCCTCCCCCACCGTTTCGTTTCTACTTCAAGCTGCTTCCGGCCCGCCTTGGTCAAGCGATAGTATTTGGCCCGCCGATTGTTTTCAGAGTCTCCCCAAAACGAGGAAATCCAGCCTTCTTCCTCCATGCGGTGCAAGGCGGGAAACAGCGACCCCGGTTTGACGTCAAATGTCCCGTGTGTAATCTGCCGAATCCTCCGGGAAACCCCCAGTCCATGCTTCTCGCCGGCGACCAGCGATTTCAGGATGAGCAGGTCCAAGGTCCCCTGCAGAAGAGTTGTCGATTCGGAAGGCAAGGTCTCTCTCCTATCGTCGTTCTATACGAATAGTAAACATTCTCCTATAGACTGTCAATAGGTAGCAACCCTCCCGCCCGGCATTCCCATTCGGCCCTCCACCAAGCGCCTGGGCTGGCCACCCGGTTCCCAAGAAAAAATCCCCTGCACGCCCGCCGCCAAGCGTGCCTGGTCGGAAGCTTGCCTGGCCGAGTGCAGGGGAGTTTCAAACGTTGAGGAAGGCTAGATCGACGGGCCGGTCAGACAACTGGCTTTCCCGAGCCAGGTATCGAAGACGCCGACAAAGCACGCGGGCACTTCCGTGAACGTCAGACCCATTCCTTGATTTGGCTTTTGACTGATTACGGTCGAATGCGTTTCCAGAAACTCATTCCGTGGAACAATCTCCCGGCACACATTCCTCCCTTGCGGAAAGGGAGTCATCATGATCTACGTAGCATTCCTGAAGGCTCGGCTCGCGCACTCCTGACGCGGTGCGCACGCTTTCCTTCCTTTCGGTCTTAGCAATCGACCGAGGCCGGGGCCAGCGGCGTCTTTCGGGTCTCGGGGATGCACCTGTGGGGGAAAGGGAGTTGCCATGCTGCCGTGGCGTTTTGTTCCCCCCACGAAGAAGGGCTTGTGCAATGTTGCGGCCCTAGAGAAGGCCGCGGGGTTCATCCCGTACTCGCTGGCGCCCCACTCCCCCGCTTGACTCCCCCCTCGACCGGGAGTAGCGTACCTCTGGAAATCGGCCCAATTCACAATTTCTTCCAACCAGGGAGATTCGCATGGAAAAACAGCTCTCCGCCCTCGGTTTTTGGTTAGGGCTGCTCTGTACCATCCTCGCTGTACTGTTTCGGTTGTTGTCGGCTGTGGGCATCGTCCCGCCGCATATGGGAGCTCCGGGCGCCAATGCCATCTCCTATATGACTTTCCTGCATGGGGCAGCTTTGTTCTTTCTCCTGACCCTTGCAAGCTGGTGTCGTACCGCCAGATCCTAGCGTCGTTCGCCTTTCTGACCTTCGCCTGGCTGACCCTCGAATGCACTCTGTGGGGGGACGACGAGGGTGGGGTTGGGGTATCGCAGCTGGCAAACCACGCCTTTCCCTGTGTCACTCGCAAGGTGCGTGACATCCTCTAACGATTTGCTTTCCCGTCGCTTTTGCCCGCGATCTCACCACCCGATCGTACGCTTTTTCGCCTTATCTCTTTTTCTCGCAATCACTTCCACGGCATGCCGCAAAACAGGGCGAGGCCGGCCCGAGAGATTGACGGGTCCGATCGGAAGACCATCGCTGAACTCCGTTCCCGTTGGCGACTGGTTCTGTTCCCATCCAATTTGACGGTTGCGCTCACTCCCCTCCTGCGCCAAACTACACTTTCCTGCCGTACTCCCGCGCTTCCCCGAAGTACACCTGGCAGGTTTTTCAACTCGGTTCGATATGAACCCCGGAAAGGGTAATTCTATGACCACTTCGATCGGCGAACTCAATCCTCCCACTCGCTTGATGATGACCCCCGGGCCGAGCTCCATCGACCCGCGCGTCTATCGCGCTCTTGCTACTCCCATCGTCGGCCACCTCGATCCTTGGTTCCGTGGCTGCATGGAGGAGACCCAGTTTCTTCTCCGCCACGTCTTTCAAACCGAAAACCGCGTCACTTTCCCGCTCTCGGCTTCTGGTTCTGGCGGCATTGAAGCCTCGGTTCTGAACTCCCTCGAGCCCGGCGACGAAGCCATCTGTTGCGTCAATGGTCTTTTTTCACAGCGCATGCACGTCATCGCTCAGCACACTCCTGCCAAGCTCCATCTCGTCGAAGTGCCCTACGGCAAACCCATCGACGCCGAAGACGTGCGCAAGGTCGCCAAGGGCCGCAACATCAAAATGATCGGCTTCGCGCAAGGCGAAACCTCTTCCGGTGTTCTTACGCAGGTCGATCCTCTTCGCAAGGTTGCCGATGAATGTGGCGCTCTCTTGGTCGTCGACACCGTCGCTTCTCTCGCCGCCGTTCCACTCCACGTAGACCGTCAACGCATTGACATTTGCTTTAGCGGATCACAGAAAGCCATCAGCGCGCCTCCGGGCATGTCTCCCATCACCGTCAGTCCCCGTGCCGAAGAGGTTTTCCGCACGCGCAAGACGAAAGTGCAGAGCTGGTACTTCGATCTTTCCACCGCCATGAATTATTGGGGCAAGGACCGGCTCTATCATCACACCCCGCCGATCTCCTTGATTTATGCGCTGCGCGAAGCCATGCGCATCGTGCTCGAAGAAGGCCTGGAAGCGCGTTGGGAGCGCCACAAGACCAATCAGCTCGCGCTGGTTGCCGGCCTGGAAGCCATGGGGCTCGAACTCTTCGTGGAAAAGCCGGAGGATCGCCTGGTTACCGTCACGGCTGTGAAGATTCCCGCCGGGATCGACGACCTCAAGCTCCGGAATCAGCTTCTCGAGGAATTCAACATTGAAATTGCCGGCGGCATTGGCGCCACCAAGGGCCAAATCTGGCGCCTCGGCACGATGGGCTACTGCAGCCAAAAACCGTTCATCCTCGAACTGCTTGCCGCACTCGATAAGGCTCTTCTCGACCAGGGCCATCGCCACGCACCCGGCGCGAGCGTGGGCGGAGCAATTCATAGCTACACTCATGCCGAAGTTCCCGCCGGCGCCGTACGCTAAATTCCCGCGCGGTCTGCGCTTGAGCTTTTTGGATGAAAGTTTTGCTGTAGGGAAGGTAAGGCGCTAGCGCGCCTTCTGCGCCTGGGCGGCCGACGAGGACTGAAAATCTTCGTACGTGCCTTTGAAATCTTCGATCTTTCCGCCCTTGAAGTTCCAGATGCGCGTCGCCACTTCCTCCAGCACGTCTTCGTCGTGGGTCACCAGCAGCAGCGTGCCGTCGTATTTCTGCAGGGCAATATTCAGAGCGTTGATGGCTTCCAAATCCAGGTTGTTTGTGGGTTCATCCAGCAGCAGGAAATTCGGTTTCTGTATCATTAACCGGCAGAAAATCAGCCGGGCGCATTCACCACCCGAAAGCCCCGACGTCGGTTTGAGGGCATCTTCACCGCTGAAGAGCATCTGCCCCAAAAATCCCCGGATCTCTTCCTGCGTAGCGTCCGGCTTAAACTGCCACAACCATTCGAGCGCGTTCACGCCCTTACTTTTATCGATCGTATAGCTGAAGTCCTGCGGGAAATACCCGACGGTTACTTCGTGCCCCCAAGTCACTGTGCCGGAATCGATGGCGAACGCCCGCTCTCGATCGCCGATGAACTTGCCCGCATTGCGGATCAGCGATTTCAGCATAGTCGTTTTGCCGGCACCGTTGCGGCCCGTCAGCGCTATCTTCTCCCCGCGCGTGACATGCGCCGAAAAGTGATCGAAAACCTTTAACTCGCCGTACGACTTAGCCAGGCGTTTCACTTCGAGCGGAACGCGACCTGAAGGCGCTTCCGTCTGAAAGCGAATATACGGGCGCTGTATGTTCGATCTTGCCAGCTCCGAGGTCTGCAAACGTTCTACTTCTTTCTTGCGGGAAGTGGCCTGCGCTGAGCGTGTACCGGCGGAGAAGCGCGCGATGAAATCATTCAACTGGGCGATTTTTTTCTCGCGTACCGCGTTGTCCGCCTCCATGCGCGCGCGAATCTGCGTCTTCGCCAGCACCATATCGTCGTAGCCACCGGGATACATGATGATCGTTTGGTAGTCGATATCCGCTGTATGCGTGCACACGCTGTTCAGGAAATGCCGATCGTGCGATATCACGATCAGCACTCCGTGGTATTCGCACAAATATTCCTTCAGCCAGTGCACGGAATCGAGGTCCAGGTTGTTCGTGGGTTCGTCCAGGAGCAGCGCCGAGGGATTGCCGAACAACGCTTGCGCCAGAAGCACGCGCACCTTTTGTCCACCTTGCAACTCGCCCATCTTCCGTTCGTGCAGCGCCGCGTCAATTCCCAAGCCGTCCAGCAGCACCCCGGCATCCGCTTCCGCCGTGTAACCGCCCTCTTCGCCGACGATGCCTTCCAGTTCGCCCAGTCGCATGCCGTCTTCGTTGGTCAGATCATCGTGTGGCTTGGCGTACAACGCGTCGCGCTCCTCGAGGGCTTTCCAAAGTGTGGCGTTGCCCATGATGACGGTATCGATTACGCGAAACTTGTCGAACGCGAACTGGTCCTGCCGCAGGATTCCGATCCGCTTCGGCCGGGTAATGTTGCCGGTGGTGGGTTCCTGTTCACCGGTCAGAATCTTCATGAATGTGGATTTGCCGGCGCCATTCGGCCCGGAAATAGCGTAGCGGCGCCCGGCCATAAAGGTGGTGGTGACCTCCTCAAAGAGCACACGCGAGCCAAACCTCATGGTGACGTTATCGACAGCGATCATATCCCTCTAATTTTAGCGTAGTTGGCACCCCTCGCGCCAAAAGCTTCGCCCGCAAATTCCCGCGTGCCCGGGATTTATTTCGGTGCTCTTCGAACCACCCGAAGGTCTCCGTTGCGTCAGGAAGCAGCCGCTTCGTTCGCTGGGGGTTCACCCAATTGGCCTTCCCAGCGGGCCACTACCGCGCTTGCCAGGCAATTGCCAGTCACGTTGACGGAAGTGCGCGCCATATCAATTAACGCGTCCACGCCCAGAATGAGGAAGATCGGCTCCGTCGGCAGGTGCAGCGACCCGGCGGTGGCCAAAAGGACCACCAGGACGGCGCGCGGAACACCCGCCACGCCCTTGCTCGTCACCATCAGCGTAAACACCATGAACAGTTGCTGCGACCAGGTCATGGCGATCCCTGCTGCCTGAGCCACGAAGATCGAGGCCATCGCCAGATAGAGCGTGGAGCCGTCCAGGTTGAAGCTGTAGCCCGCGGGAATCACAAACGCTACGATTTCCCGTGGTACGCCAAACGCCTCCATCGATTCCATGGCCCGCGGCAGCGCTGCCTCCGATGAACTGGTGGCAAATGCGATTGTGGCGGGCTCGGCAAGTGCCTTCAGCAAGCGGACCATGGGCAAGCGCACCAGCAAGGCAATCGGTAGCAAGACGCAAAGCAAGAAAGCCAGCAGCGCGCCATAGGCCGTCAGCACCAGTTTTCCGAGCGGCAGCAGAATAGGGATCCCCAGATGGCCCACGGTATAGGCCATGGCCGCACCCACTCCTACCGGCGCGTAATACATCACGAGATTTGTGAAGCGGAACATCGTTTGCGTTAGCGATTCCGCAAAACTCAGAATCGGCTGGCGCGTTTTTTCCGGAACCTGCGTCAGCGCGATTCCAAACAGAATGGCGAACACCGCCACCTGCAAGATCTGGTTTTCTCCTACCGCCTTCACAATGTTTTCCGGGAAAACGTGCAGCAGGAAATCGTCCCATTTCAGCGTCGCGACATTTTGCGTTGCCTGCTCGGGGACCATTGCAGGTAAAACCAGCCCTACGCCGGCTCGAGTCAAATTGATTGCGCCTACACCAAGGAAGAGCGCAATGGTGGTCACCACTTCAAAGTAGATCAGACTCTTTGCTCCGATCCACCCGACCCTGCGCACGTTGCCGTGCCCCGCAATCCCGGTGATCAGCGTCCCTAGAATCAAGGGAGCCACGATCAACTTGATCAAGCGTAGGAAAATATCGCTGAAGATCCGCAGATGCCCCGCGAATTGTGGCCAATCCAGACCGACCTCCAACCCCAGAAACATGGCGAAAAAAATCCAATAGGTGAGAGACCTTTTCCCCAACCCTGCGTAGGCCAGCAGGATCAGCCCTGCCCAGCGCAGGAACGCGACCCACAATTGTCCCGGAAACAGTGCCGGCATCAGCGCACCCGCCGCAAAGAGAACCAAGGCAGCCATGAGGGAGAGGGAGTTGGCCTTCGAGCAATCGCTCGGCAAAGGATGATCCTTGGAATGTCTAGTGAACCTGGTCCGGCAGCGACATCATAACTTGTCCTGCGTGAACCCGAACAGCGCTACTTGCTTCGACTTCCTTACGGCTGCTTGCCCGTTCCTTCGCCGCGCTGCTATCTTGAGTGAATGCCGCAAATTCTGCACTTCGAATGCTCTCGCTGCCTTGCCCACATTTCAAATCAATCACCGCGAAACGTTTGTCCACAATGCTCGGGCTCGCTCTACGTTCGCTACAACCTTGCCCCGCTCCACGGTCTCGCTCACCGCGAGGAAATCTCCCGCGCCGCGGCGGCAGCTCCCTGGCCCGGTATGTGGCGTTACAAATCGGTTCTCCCGGATGCCACACCGGTTTCTCTCGGCGAAGGTTGGACGCCCGTCGTTCGCAGCCGCCGTTATCCCAACGCATTCCTGAAGGAAGAAGGGGCCAATCCAACGGGCAGCTTCAAAGCCCGCGGCATGGCCCTGGCAGTAACCCTGGCCCGCCATTATGGCCTGAAGAAACTGGCCGCGCCTTCGGCAGGGAATGCCGCCGGCGCTCTTGCCGCCTACGCGGCGGCCGCAGGCATCGAAGCGCACATCTTCATGCCCAAGGACGTGCCCTTTGCCAACTACCTCGAAGCGATTCTCTACGGAGCGAAGGTAACACTGGTTGACGGCCTGATCTCCGATTGCGGCCGCATCGTTGCCGAACGCAAGGATCAGGAAGGCTGGTTCGACATTTCCACGCTGAAAGAGCCGTTTCGGGTGGAAGGCAAAAAGACCATGGGCTACGAGCTGGTCGAGCAACTCGGCTGGGAATATCCCGAAGCGGTTTTCTACCCCACCGGTGGCGGCGTCGGGCTGATCGGCATGTGGAAAGCCTTCGCTGAATTGGAAGAGCTCGGCTGGGTGAAGCCTGGAAAGCGCCCGCGCATGATTGCCGTACAGTCTTCCGGCTGCGCTCCGGTAGTACGCGCCTTTGAACAGCGCGAAAACGAGAGTCAATTGTGGAAGGATGCAGCCACCTTCGCCTCCGGCTTGCGTGTGCCGAAACCTTACGGGGACTACCTGATATTGGACATTCTGCGGAAGTCCGGAGGCACGGCGGTGGCGATTGCAGACGAACAGATTCTCGCTTCGCTGAAAGATTGGGCTCAGCACGAAGGCGTGTTCCTCTGTCCCGAGGGCGCAGCAGCCACGGCCGCCTACGATCATCTGCTGAGCACTGGCTTCCTTACGGCCAAGGATCGCGTGGTCCTGTTTAATACCGGCTCAGGCTTGAAGTACACGGATATCACCGCCGAGGCTGCCGGAATTCGGCGGCCCAATCGAGCGGCCTGATTCCTGGCGATCTCTCTGCTGGTGGCATTGACAGTCGGGCAGTGTAAATTGGAAACTAACTAGGCGGTTTGCAGAAGGAAAGAGGGATTCTCGTGCCTTCACTCCCGGTATTAGCGAACAACGGTGCCATGAACCAATTCATAGGCGCCTTTGAGGTCACCTCGAAGCTCGGCGGCCATATCTACGATTGTCGCTTTTCGCATATCTGGAACGCCATCGCCACCCGCCACAGCGACACCATCGATGCCAAATTTGTTGTGGATGGAGAAGGACGCATCGTTGGCCTGGCGCATACGACGTTCGTCGAATTCCGCGAGAAGACAGGTCGCGATCTCACCGACCGCGAAGCCAGTTTCGTCGCCGCCGAATATCTTCGCGAACGCCTGGAAGAGGAAGACGAGCGCCCGCTCTACGACGTAAACCATGAAGAAGTAAATCGTCTCATTGCCCTCGCCGGAATCAAGTAACAGAAAGGCGTGAAGGAATCGGCTACTCTGCAGGTGACGGCACGCTCCCCGGTCTTTTCAGCTCTCGTACTGCAGCATGGTCATGAAACCGTAATCCATGTGCAGTTGCTGATGGCAGTGGAATAGCGTTGCTCCGGGATTATCTGCCGTAAAATCGACTTCGACCTGTTTCATCGGCGGAACGACAATCACGTCTTTCCTCACGCCGGTTGTTGGTTTGCCCGCGAACCTGGTCAACTCGAACGTATGCCGATGCAAGTGCACGGGGTGCGCTTCATCGCTCTGATTGTCGAAACGCAGGCGATACCGCTGGTTAGCGCGTACTTGGATGGGATCCGTCTTCGGGAAGGATTTGCCGTTGATTGTCCAGTTATCCACCCAGTTGTGGCCCGCGAATTTCTTGCGGAAAACGAGTGGCACCACGCCTCCGGTCGGCTGGGGAGACTCCCGTTCGTGCCCAAAGAGGGTGTAGTCCCACGGCGTATTCTCCGGTGCGTTCCATTGCGGCGCTTCGCCGCGGTTGGCATATTCCACGACAACGCCCAAGCCCGCGTTCCGGGTGGCATCCGCGGCCTCGCCTAGAATCCACACACCCGGCCGGTTCATGGTTACAACGGCATCCACTCGTTCTGCCGGACCCATCACGATCGTGTCCACCTCGCGCGGCACAGCCACGGCATTTCCATCCAGAGCGAGGACTTTGAACTTGTGGCCAGGCAAGGCGATGCGGTGCTGCTCCGTCGCGCTGGCATTCAAGATGCGGAGAAGTACGTTCTGTCCTTCTTTGACGCGAATCGGCTCGCCCGAACCTAGCGCGTGACCATTCATGGAATACGCACGATACATGACTTCCAGGGTTCCCTCGCCCTGACTGCTGAGATACGCGTCCCATCCATGAAGTGCGAGGAACACCTCCGCATCATACTCACCGGAATCCTCTTTCGGTTCAATGTAGAGAAATCCGAATTGTCCGGTGTACGTCGCGCGCTTCATGTCCCGTCCCGCGGAAATGTGGCTGTGATACCAGCGAGTTCCCGAAGGGCGCGGAAGGAAGGAATAACGACGCATCCCACCGGGCGGCACCGTCGGTGTCCCTTCTTCGGCGGAGCCATCTAGTTCTGAAGGAACAAACAATCCATGCCAATGCACCAACTCCGGAATTTTGGTGTCGTTGAAGACGTCCACACGGACAGGTTTGCCTTCGGGCAGGCGCAGGATCGGACCGGGAGCCGAACCGTTATAGCCCGTTGTCTTGATCATTTTTCCTTGAGCAACTTCCAACTCGATCGCCGAAATGCGAAGCGTGACCTCGGCCTTTTGATTTTCCGGCGGAGCTTGCCAGCCGATGCGCCGTACCATCTCGGCGTAAGCCGGTGCTGCCAGCAACGCCAGAAATTCTCTTCGCTCCATATTGTTCCCAAGATGAATCTGTCCATCCTCGTCGGCCAGTCTAGCAGAGTAGCGCCCATTTCCCTTTCTCTCCCGGACAAAGCTTCTTTCCGTTCATCGCTTGTGACCTGAGTCACGGCGGGTGAGAATTTCTGCGAACAGACTTTGAGGTTGCCTAGTAGGGGGCTCTGTTCGTGCAAACTGCTCCGCTGATGCCGGCCCCCTGATTGCGTAAACCCCAGGAGGTTGCCGATGGAGCTATTCCGCCATCACGTATTCGTCTGCACGCAGGAAAAACCGGAAGGAGCGACGTCTTGTCCCCACAACGGATCCTCGCAGATTCTGTGTGCGCTCGAGCGGGAACTTGTTTCGCAAGGGCTGGACAGTGAAGTTCAGTTGACGACCTGTGGTTGCCTGGGACTCTGTGATGACGGGCCCATTCTGATTATTTATCCGCAAGGCGTGTGGTATCACAAGGTCGCGGAGAAAGACGTTCCGGAGATCGTGCATTCTCACCTGCGCTCGGGCAGGGTAGTGTCGCGACGGGCATGGACGGATGCCCCGGCGATGAAGTCGGAGGCCATCGAGCATCGCCAACAGTATCGGGCCATGGTTCAGGCCAGAGATCAGGCGGGCCTACTTCCCGAGGAAGTGAATGAAATGATTCGAGCCTTTATGCCCAGCCGTGCGCTGCTCACGGCTCTGGAACTCGATGTATTCACGGCCGTTGCGAGGGGTGCATCCGCCCAACAGGTGGCCCAGAAAACTCACGCAGACTCCCGAGCGACAGAGATGCTGTTGAATGCATTGGCCAGTCTGAAGCTCCTCGACAAGAGAGACGAAACCTTCTTCAATACCCAAGTGAGCACCCGTTTTTTCACGGAGGATTCTCCCGACAACGCTCGCAAAGCAATCCTCCATACCGCCCACCTCTGGCATCGTTGGTCCACCTTGACGGATTGCGTGCGCGCCGGGACCTCGGTTGCGGTCCACGGGCGAGAAGGCGACGGGGTGGAAGCGTTCATTGCGGCTATGGATCGCAACGCCAAGGAGCGCGCCGGCGCGGTGGTTAAGGCCGTAGGGAACAGCGCAATGAAACGCATGTTAGATCTGGGCGGCGGATCGGCGGCGCTTTCCCTTGCGTTCGCGCGGTCCGCGCCTGGCCTAACGTCAGAAGTTCTGGATTTAGCCGATGTGGTGCCACTCGCCCAGAAGTACATTCAAGAAGCGGGACTTGCCGGCCGGGTTACCGCACGCGTGGGTGATATGCTGCGCGACCCGCTCGGAGAGAATTACGACCTAATTCTGATTTCGGCGATCTGCCACATGTTTTCCCCGGAAGAAAATCGTGCATTATGCCAACGGGCTTTCGACGCGCTGGCTCCTGGCGGGAGGCTGGTGGTGCAGGACTTTATTCTGGAAGCGAGCAAGACGGTCCCGCGCGCTGCGGCGCTGTTCTCGCTGAATATGCTGGTGGGGACGCGAGCGGGGAGCAGCTATAGTGAGCCAGAGTACGAGAAATGGCTGCGGAATGCGGGCTTTTCTGACGTCCGCCGGGTGCGTTTGCCTGGCCCAGCCGGTCTGATGATCGCCGTTCGTTCTTAAGCTAGCTGTGGATTTGTCTCGCGGCTTCGTCCTCGGCACGGAATTGAGCCAGCCGTGGATGGTGCAGGCCATCGCGGCGGATAAAGTAGATCACCATAAGCAACAAAATCGCGCCGAAGACCATGACGGCGGTCGCGGCCTGCAGCCCGATCTGCAAATCACTCATGTCAGATATCTTGCCAATCAGAAGCGGTCCTAAGGCGCCGAGCAGTCCTGTGGAGAACATATACACGCCAATGGCCGTGGCATGGGCGCGTTGTGGCGTCAAGTCATGCAACACTGCCGTCGTCGGTCCGTGATACCACGACATGAAGAACATCGATCCAAAAAAGCCTGTCAACACCAGCCACTTTTCGTCAGCCTGGACTGCCAGCAATAAAAAGGGCGCGGCGGCCAGAAATGCAAGGGCAATCACCAGAACACGGCCGTAGGGAAGTTTCTTTTGCAAGAGATCGGCAAAATAACCGGCCGAGAGAGCGCCGAGGACGGAGGAAAACAGGGCGATGATGGCGAGCGCAAGCGAAGCTTCCTTGAGACTGAAGTCTTTATAATTCTTGGCGTAGTCGATCCCCCAGGTCACAAAGGAGACGCTCGAAAACGTAATGCAAATGCCGGAAAGGATCATGGCCACGAATGCCGGCACGCGAAGTAGTTTCATCACTGGAACGACTTCGGAGCGCGGGCGACGCAGCGGTTCCTTCAGCTTCATGGCCGTCAGGCCGGGAATCACGCCGAGAATGCCCACAATGATGAACGCGTGTTGCCAGCCATGCCGTTCACCCATGAGCCCGCCGAACGCCAGTCCCGAAACACCGCCGAGAATCATTCCCGAGGCGAAAATCGACTGCGCCAAGGCGCGGTTTTCCTTGGAGAACGAATCGCTGATCAGGGATTGTGCGGCGGGAGCATAGGCCGCTTCGCCAATGCCTACCAAACCACGCGCCACAAACAAAAAGCCAAAGCTGGGTGCCAGGCCGCTAGCAATCGCGGCAATGCTCCAGAACAGCACACCGCTCGCGATGATCTTTGGTTCGTTAAATCGGTCTGCGAGATATCCGGAAGGAATGCTGGCAACTGCCAATACCGTCAGGAGCACCCATTGCAGCGAGCCGAGCTGTGTTTCGGTCACGCCAAAGTGCTGACGCAACAGGGGAACCAGCGGATTTAGCACCTGCCGGTCTGCGAAGTTGACAAAATTGATTAAAGCAAGTACAGCAAGAAGGCGCGCCTGCTCGTAATTGAATGGGATTTTCGATGAGGGCATGGGTTCGCGGCTTCCCTTGGGCAGACGGAGTGACGTCCCACGGGGTGCCAGCTAACCCCATGTCGCCTGGACTGGATGAATTATATAACGCGAATGACCGAAGCCAACCGAAACACCTCAACCAGTGACAGATTAACCACGGTGCTCTCCTACGGAGCGCTCTTGCTGCTCGGCTATCTGGTCTTTCTGATCACCTCTCCGTTTCTGATTCCCTTGGCGTGGTCCGCTGTCCTGGCCATCTTTTTTTATCCGGTGTACTTGCAGCTGGAGCGCCGATTTTCCCCCACATGGGCGGCTGTCTTTTGCACGCTGGGCGTAACGTTTCTGCTCATCGTGCCCGTACTGATGGTCCTGCTATACGCCGCGCGGGAGGCCATTGAAGCCAGCGCGGGCATTCGCGAAACTTTGAGCACCAACGGGTCAGGAGCTGCCCAGGACTTTGCCGATTCTTTACGCCAGCACCTCCCGCGATCCTTGCAGGACGTCGACTTCATCGGCTCGATTCGCCAGGGTACGGAACAAATTGCTTCCTATCTGGCCTCGAGCCTCGGTGCCCTTCTGAGAAACGTGGTCTCCTTCCTGGTCAACCTGTTCATCCTCTTGTTTGCTCTGTTCTTCGTGTTTCGCGATGGGGAAGCCATCCTGCGCGCTGTCCGCCACCTGATTCCCTTCGAGCGGGAGATTCAGGAGGACATGCTAGAAGAGTCACGCGACCTGATTTTCGCGAGCGTGGCGGTGGCCCTGCTGATTGCCGCCATTCAAGGTGTTTTGGGGGGTCTCGCGTTTGCATTGACTGGCCTGCCCGGGCCGGTGTTCCTGGGAGTGCTGATCGCCTTTTGCTCGATCGTGCCTGTGGTTGGCTCAGCCTTGGTTTGGTTTCCAGCCGCGGCCTGGCTCGCTCTACATGGCCACTGGGGCAAGGCCGTCGTCATTCTCGCCCTTTGCGGCGGCGTGGCGAGCCTTGCCGACAACATTGTTCGTCCACTTCTCTTGCGCAATCGTACGCGCCTGAACGACCTGCTCCTCTTTGTGAGCATCTTGGGCGGCCTGCAGGTTTTTGGCTTGCTCGGCCTGGTCGTAGGGCCGACCCTCGTGGCCGCGGCTTTGGGGGTCTTTCGTGTTTATATGGATCATCAGGAAGAGTTGCAGAAGGAGCCTGCGTAACTTCTAGCCCAACCCGCGGCCTAATTTCCCCGCGGCTGACTTCGCTCTGTGTTAGAGTACGCCCTCGAATGGCTATCAAGACAGACAAGCAGGAATCGAGAGTGGCGGAGCTTGGCCCAGAGAAACTTCGGTGGCGCTGCGAGCTTGCCCGCATTCCGTTCGAAACCACCGCGCAAGCACAAAAGCGAGAAGGATTCGTTGGGCAGGAGCGTGCGCTCCGAGCGCTCAAAATGGGCGTTGAGCTTTCCGCGCCCGGTTACAACGTCTTTGTCTGCGGTCTGGCCGGCACCAGCCGCGGCGGCACGATCGCCCAGATGATCGAAGACCTCCACCCAGCCACCAAACCCTCTCTCGATCGTTGTTACGTCAACAATTTCAAGCTTCCGGATCGCCCGCGCCTCCTGACTCTCCCGCGTGGTTCCGCCAACGGTTTCAAGAAAGATATGCAGGCCGGCATCGATTTCTTGCGCCGTCGTATTCCTCAGGTTTTTGAGGGGGAGCCCTTCCAGCGGCAGAAAGGGCGCATCGTCGAACGATTTTCTGTGCGTGAAAAAGATTTGATGGACGATTTCACTCGCCGCATTGCCCGGGAACAGTTTGCCCTCGGTCACATGCAGGTGGGTGCCGTGGCGCTTCCCGAAATATTCCCCGTGCTCGAAGGCCAGATGGTGCCTATCGAGGACATCACGAAAATGGTGCACGAAGGCAAACTCGAATCCGGCGTAGCCGAGGAAATCGAGCGGAAGTACGAGCAGTTTCGCCAGGAGTTCACCGTCGTCTATCGCAAGACTCTTACGCTCTCGCGAGAACTCGCAAGCGAACTTAGCTACCTTGAACAGGAAGCCGCTTCCGTCCTTGTCGATGGTGTCATCGAGGAGCTCAAGGAAAAGTACCCCGGCCAGAGCGTGACGGAATATCTCGAAGAAGTGCGCCATCACTTGCTCGACAATCTCGGCCCCTTCAAAGAGCGCGAAGGTGAAGACGAACACGCGCAAGAACCGCCGGAAGTCATGCAGAAGGGGCCGACGCCGGAACGCGATCCGTTTCGGGTTTACGGCGTGAATGTGATCCTCGCGCACAATCACGAGGATTCGTCTCCGGTCATTTTTGAAACCACGCCCACCTACACAAATCTTTTCGGTAACATTCAACGCGCCTACGACGCCCGCGGAGGCTGGACCAGCGATTTCATGGACCTGCGCGCCGGTTCCTTGCTTCGTGCCGATGGCGGCTTCCTGATCATGTACTCGATTGAAGCGCTCTCGGAGCCAGGAGTCTGGCGCGCGCTCAAGCGCACCCTGAACCACAACCGACTGGAAATTCAGCCGTTCGAGACCTTTTATCCTTTCACCACCACGGCGCTGAAGCCCGAGCCTATCGAAATCAACGTCAAAGTCATCCTCATCGGTGACCGTGATCTCTATGAGCTCCTCTACGAATACGAGGAAGACTTCCGCAAGATTTTCAAAGTGCGCGTCGAATTTGACGAAGAGATGCCCATGACGGACGGTGTCATCGAGGAATATGCTGGCCGCATGCGCGCTCTCAGCGAAAAAGAAAATCTCTTTCCGTTCGACCGCGGCGCCTTTGCCGCTATTCTGGAGCATGGCGTACGCAGGGCCGGCCGCCGCAACAAAGTCACAGCGCGTTTCGTGGAAATTGCTGATCTGGCGCGCGAAGCTCATTATGCCGCTGCAGCCGCCGGGGAAAACGTCGTTCGCGCCGCGCATGTGCGCAAGGCCATTGCCTCGAAGGTCGAGCGCCACAACCTCATTGAAACTCGCATCCGCGAAATGATGGAAGAAGGCACCCTGCTCGTCGAACTCACTGGCTCTCACGCCGGCCAGGTGAACGGACTCAGCGTTCTCGAGATCGGCGGCTATTCCTTCGGGAAGCCAGTGCGTATTACCGCGAGCGTGGGCTTAGGCAAAGCGGGTCTGATCAACATCGAGCGCGAAGCTAATTTGAGCGGGCGCTTCCATGACAAAGGGGTACACATCATCACCGGCTATCTGCGTTCCTCTTTTGCTCAGGACAAGCCGCTTTCCTTGACCGCCAGCATCTGTTTTGAGCAATCCTATTCTGGGGTGGATGGCGACAGCGCCAGTTCCACGGAAATTTATGCGCTTCTTTCCGCGCTCTCCGACCTTCCCCTGCGCCAGGACATTGCCGTCACCGGCTCCATGAATCAGCGCGGCGATATTCAGGCCATCGGCGGTGTGAACGAAAAGATTGAAGGCTTCTTTGACACTTGCCGCATTGAAGGCCTCACCGGCACACAAGGCGTGATGATTCCCCATACCAACGTAGACGACCTGATGCTCCGCGAAGACCTGCTGGATGCGGTCGCCAGCGGCAAATTCCACATCTGGCCGATCGCCCGTGTCGAACAAGGCGTGGAACTGCTCACCGGAACGCCAGCGGGCACGCGCAATGGATCCGGCAAATTCGAAGATGGCAGCGTATTCGCCCGCGTCGACGAACGCCTTCGCGAAATGGCTCGCATGATGAAAGATTTCGACTGAGCCCAGCCTAGGTTCCTGATTATTGCGTCGCTTTTGGTGCCAGGTAACCCCTGCGGTGATCCACACGGTACTCGGGCGACTTATTCGCGATCTTCTCCGCACCCGAAACCACCTTCACGTCGATCACGTGCACGGCACCGTCCGCCTTGGGAGGAGCGAAGGCCAAGCTATACTCGTGCCGCACCAATTGCGCCACTTGCTGGTAAGTCTCCTGAAACGCTTTCGCACTCTCTGGGAAATACGCTCTGCCGCCCGTGGCCTCTGCCAATGTCTTAAGCCATGTGTCCGCTTGCTCGAAGGCCTGCTGAGTTTGTTGGATCTGCTGTTTGGTGCCTTTTTTTCCGTTGCGCAGCGGTGCACTCAGGGAGATCGCCAGAATACGCACATCGCCCGTTTCCAGCCGCGATAGCAACGAGCGCATGTCCGCGATTGACGAGGTGTCCACTCCGCTAGAAAGCAAGACGATGGTTTTCTTCCCCGGCACGCGTGCCAGCCAGTCCAGCACTGTGTTTAGACTCTTGGCTATATTCAGGTTGCCATATCCCAGGTTAAATTGGATTTGATCGAGCGCTGCTTCCACGGCGCGCTTGTCGCTGGTGTAATCCAGCAGTGCAGTCGGCGCGTCATTGTACGCGGCAATCGCCACGCGGTCTCCTGCCGAAAGTCCCTCGAGCAAGGCATTGGCTACAAATAGGTGGGAATCTTGCAGGAGATAGACTGCCGGACCGGCTTCGAGTAGCAGTAAGACCTGGGCGGGTGCATCGACCGGTGCGAAATCGGTGATCGGCTGAACAGCGCCTCCATCGAAAACCTGAAAGTCCTCGCGCTGCAACCCCTCCAGAAAATTCCCTTTGGAATCGGTGACGATCACACCGACATTCACGCGATCCACATCTACACGTATGCTTTTTTCGGTGCCAGGCGTCTGTTCCTGGGCTCCTAGAGAAATTGCATGCATGGCCACCCAAAGGAAAACAGCGCCACGAACCCACACGGCCCGCCGAAAAGTCCGCGGGCGAAGGTTAGTCCAGCCACTCGTCAAAGTGAACTCCCTTAGCGTCCTTCCACGAAGCCCCGCTCAGGGTATGCAGATGTCGAGGAAAAACTTCCGGATTGACCTGGCTCAACCAATCCGCGAATTTCTTACTATTGTTGGTTGCTTCGGTGCTTTTCGCGCTTTGCGCCGCTTTATTCGCTTCTGCCACCCATTTTGTTCGCAATCCCGCCCAGTCCAATTTCTGGAAATCGTAGTAAGAGAACCCGTTCAACTTTTCTGGATATTGCGCGCGCGCCGCCAGAAGACTCTTCCACTGTGTCGAATCCGGGTTTGCCGGTGTCAGCCCAACAAATCTGTGCAACGTATCGCTCTTCGAAGTACCGAATAGCAGCGTCGGTGTCATCGCCAGGTAGTAGAACTTCCATTGCATCACGCCGGCCGACCCTTGCCCGCCATGCAACGAAATTTTCATGTAAGTCGCGTCGCCTTCGCTGCGCTCCGAGCTGATCTGCTCTCCCATCAGGGTACGTGTCAATTTCAGCGCGTCTGGTTTATTTCGAATGCCAACCAGATAGACTTTCAGGTCATCGTCCAGTGTCGGGCTCGTCTGAATCCATGCAAACTCTCCGGTGACCAGTCCTAGCGCCTCCGGCAGGGGCATACCCAAACGGGTTTCCGCCATTTTCTCGAAGGGACCCGTGGTTTGCCCCGCCGCACTTCCTGGTGATGCCAACGCATGCTTCAACGTGCCGTAGATTCCCAGCAGATTAAATTGGGACTCACCGTAATAGACGGTGTCCGGCGGAAGATAGCTCAGCGAAACCGGATTGATTTGCCCATCCGCCCAAATGTCAAACAACCCACCCGGCCTGGTGTCCCCAAGAATTGCCCCATTCACCCGTGTCCTGGCACCCTCGAGCGTCAGGTGCCCCGCCAGCGAATGGATGGCCTCCAGTTTCAGCGCTGTCAGCAAGGGTTTTAACTGTGCCGCGGCGGTATTCGAGGAATCCACGGCGAGTTGATCAGCGCTAGGTATGCCCAAAAAGAATTCCAGCACTCCGCCGTTCAACAGAGGCTTGGCCTCTTGATACGTGGCGGATTGGGACAACGAACTGCTGGCCGGCTTGCCATTCACCACTTTCAGGATCTCTTCAAATACCGCCATTTCATTGGCGCTCACAGCAAACTTCCCGAACTCCGCCCAGTAGGTGACCCCGCTTTTCCGCTCCACCTTCAGCGCTGGCACGTCGGCCACGGTCAGTTCTGTCAGTTTCGGGATGTCCTTTTCTACGCCGCGCATATGCAGGACCGCTTTGGAGAGCAACTCCTCTTTCCCGGAACGGTCGTAAATCAAAAACATTCCGTTCCAGGCGGGGGGTGTCACAGTCTTTTCCGTCGGACTTTTCGCCGCATGCGACTCTGGCTGCCGCAAATAACCAACCACAAATGGGTTATCGAGCAAGCTCACGTATTGTTCAAATTCCTCGCGGCTGAGTGTCGCTTTGCCTTTTTGGTTCTGAGGATCGTTCACAAAGGAGTCCATAAGCGACGCGCGAGCGGTGGCGAATTGCGGATCGTCCCACAGGGCAAAGAGCGAGTTGTTCTTCCGAATCTCTCCTGAAGGGGTTCCGCGCCACAAGAGATAGAAAGCGGTGCGGCCCGGCAACTTCCCGGGATCAACGGGCGATTGCGCCGAAGCACAAGCGCAATGGAGCAGCACGGCAATCGCTAAGAGGCTGGTGGTTCGGAATCGTTTTACCTGACGCATGGTGAGCAAACCTCCGTCCCTGTGGGCCTAGCTAAAATCCTAGCCTCCCTCCCAGAAACACAGAAGCCCTGACCCCCGACGAGTTTCCAGAACAGGGAACAGGGCTACCCGATTTTTCCAAGCAGGTGATTCGCCGGCTCTCCCGGAAGGTGCTTACTTGGCCGGGGCGCTCGAGGTGTCCTTTGGCGTCGAGAGATAACCGGTAATCTGGTTCTTGCCCACGTCAAAGACCACGATTTCGTACGGGGTCAGCCGCGCGCTGCCCTTCATATAAAACTGCACCGGCTCGCCCGAAGTTTTGTCCTTTTTCTCAATGGATTTATCGTCGGCCAGCACGGTGATGGTGTACTTGGACTTCTTCTGGTCAGTTTTGTTCAGGGCGATTTGCACCGGTCCAACGCGCTGTGCACTTTTGGACTTCTGGATGGTGAATTCGTAATAGTTGCGATCGCCCCTGCGTTTCAGTTCTTCCAGGTCGTCATGATTCCGTGCGATCAGACCGCTCATCACGCCCATATCGCCAGAGGCCCGCTCGAGCTTGGTCTTCGTCGCTTCTAGGTCCGTGCGGGTGGCTTCGATGTCCTTCTTGGCGCCGGTCACGTCCGTGGCCACCGCTCCAATCTTTTCTTCGCTTTCCTTTTGTGCCGTGGTAATTTCCTGAGTCAGCTTCTGGTCAGAGGCAATCTGTTGTTTACGGATCGACTCCGCGCGGCTCCTGGCGTCCGCCAGTTCGGCCTGCGTCATCCCGATTTTCTGCGAGGTCACATCCACCTGCCCCTTCAGGTCGGCAATGCGCGTGTTCGCCTGTTCCAGCTGAGCGGTGAGGATCTTATTCTGCTCTTCGTTCTTCGAGAGCTCCTGCTCCAGCCGCGTTTGCACCGAGTGCCCGGCATAGCCGATCAACGCCATCCCGGCGATCAGTAATCCGAACAGCACGGCAATCCACCGCGGTGTTCCCATGTTTTCATACTGATAGGACTCCTGCGGACTCGGCACGTTTGGGGAAAGACTCATGTCACTTGCTCCTCAGAATAGACAGTCCTGGACGTGATTCTCTAACGCAAGAATTATCCAACGGGCGGCCCAGCATGTCCAACCCAGTTCCAGGACCAGTGTTCCGTTCCGTTACTTCCGCCGGCCCTTGGCTTCCTCGCGCCGTTCGGGCCAACGCGCGAAAATCGTGGTATTTAATCCGCCACGCGGCGTGAACTCGCCCTTGATGATGCACCATTGCGGCTGCACGGCTTCCACAATTTCCTGCAGCATCTTGTTCACCGCATTCTCATAAAATATGCCGAGGTCCCGATAGGCCAAAAGGTACATCTTCAGTGATTTCAATTCAATGCAAGCCTTCCGTGGCTTGTATTGGATGGTAATCGTTCCAAAATCCGGCAAGCCCGTTTTCGGGCAAACCGAAGTATATTCCGGATAGCGTGTGGTGATCACGTAGCCAGGGTATTGATTCGGCCATGTTTCGAGTTTCGGCAGTTTTGCCGCTAGGCCCGCCTTGGCATGCTCTTCGGTGTACTCCGGCATGATTTTCCTCTCAGGATAGGCAAGTTTTCCACTGCTCCCATTGTACCTACGAATTGACTCGTTCGTTGCTCTTGCCTCGCGCCCTGCTTTGACCTATTCTGTGCCCGTCCCAAAAGGTTCCTTATCGCCCAGATGATCTGCCCGGTCTGCAAGAGTAAAGACGCACGTCGCTCTCACCGCCAGTACACAGCGGACTACGTCTTTAGTCTCTTCGGAGTCTATCCCTGGCGATGCAGGAAGTGTGAGACGCGTTTTCATGCCCGCCTCATGACTCTCAGCGATTCGCTTCACGCTCATTGTCCCATCTGCGGGAATCCGGAATTGAAGCGCATCTCTGGCGAGCACGTCAGTACTCCTCTTTCCTTTCTGTGGCGGCGAATCTCTATTCCTGCCTATCGCTGCGAACCGTGCCGCCACAAATATTTTTCGATACTTCCCTACCGAACCAGGCGGCACGAATTCAGCCAACTGACCTCAGCCGAATGAGTCCCCTCCGGCCTTAAACGGCGCTGCTCGCGTTGCCTTCTCGTGATTCAGATTGCGCAGTCAATCGATTTGCCCTGCCGGATCAATCCGCGCTCGTCGCTGGTCACCGCGTAGCCGCATTTTGCATCGGTCACATCCTCCAGTAACAGGTCGTAGGCGTTTCCCTCATTGGAAAGCGTCAGCCTCAGTTTCCATCCCGGCACGATTTCCGGCCCTTGGCCATACATGGCATGCCTCACTGTCGGAAAGGTCTCCGGGGCCCACTTGGTTCCCGTGTCCGTGAAGTCGCCATTTCCCACGAGTGTGTCCCAGGTGGCGTACGCGCCATGGGTCTTTTTGTAGTTCACTTCCGCCGTGTTGATCGCACGCGTGATGTTGATGGCCAGGCTTCGCCTCTCTCTCTCGCGGTCCGACACCGTGGGTGACGCCGCCTTCTGAGCCTCGACTTGTGGCAACGTCAGCAACAGCATCGCGCCCAATAGCAACACCGCCGAAGCTCTTCTCTTTGCCATCATGACCCTCGCTTTTCCTTTCCTAAGATTTCCTCACCCTGCGGGTGACGATTGGATGATGCCATTCCTGAAGCCGTAATTCCAACCGGCGATGCTTAGCTGCGGAACGAATCCCTGTTCCTCTGCGCTGCTCTGGAGTATCATTCCGGCCCGAACCGCCTCTGCCCCTTATGTCGGAGATCCGGAGGTGCCTATGCCCGCTCCGTCAACCAGCACCGAAGCAGCTCGCGTGGCTGCCCTCAACCGCTATGCCATCCTCGATAGCGAACCCGAGCAGTCTTTTGATGACCTTGTCACACTCGCTGCTCATATCTGCCAGGTTCCGATGGCCATGCTTTCGCTGGTCGATGATCACCGCCAGTGGTTCAAATCCAAATTAGGAGTGCAGGTACGGGAAACACCGCGCGAAAGTTCGATTTGTGCCCACGCTATCCAACAAGGTGACCTCTTCGTTGTTCCCGACACGCTGCAGGATCCTAGGTTTCGCGATAATCCTCTTGTTACCGGTGAGCCTCACATTCGTTTTTATGCCGGCGCGCCCCTGATCAATGAAGATGGCTTCGCCCTCGGCACTCTCTGCGTAGTTGACCGCGAACCGCGCCAACTGGACGCAGAACAGACCAGTGCAATCAATGCTCTCGGTCGCCTCGCGCTCCGCCAGATGGAGTTGCGCATGAACCTCCAGCTCTTGAAAGACGCGCTGAATGACAGAACCCGCGAAGAACATGCCCGTGAACTGGAGTTGAAACGCCTGGAGGAAAAACTAGTGCGCGTCATGGGACTAGAGATTTAGCCTCAACAGCGGCAGGAAAACGAGCGCAACGCAAAGGGCTCTGGCGGACTGCCAGAGCCCTTTGCGGTTTTTGGTTGGGTTTAGCCTTGAGAAGCGCGGTGCGTGCACGTCGCATGCCCCGCAGAACAGTTCTTCCCGTCCTTGCTGTTGCCTGCCATCGATTGTTTGCCGCAGCAGCCTTTGTCTTCCTTCTTCCCGCACTGTTTGCCCTCTTTGCCGGAGCAGCACGCCAGGGACTCCCGACCGTTCTGGGCTTCTTTCCTGCTGCAGCCCATTTGTTTGTTTTCACAGCAGGACAGAGTCTTTGCCGACTTGGTGTCTTTGCCTCGGTTCTCATTCTGACCGCAGCAGCCGCACGCTGGTTTACCTACGGTTTTGCCTGAATCCGTAGCCGCGGGTGGTGCCTGCGCTTGCGGGGCAGAGGACGACGTAGGGGTGTTCTGTTGTGCTAGGACCGGCGGCCCTGGCGTGAGTGCCAGGATCAGTCCTATCGAGATAATTCGCAATTTCATTGCCTCACCTCAATCATTTTCTTGTATTTCGCAAAAGTGGGAAACACGTCCCAAGCGGGCGCAGCCGGAGAGGGGAAGTAAACGGGGAGAAAGGGAATGTCTCAGAGGCGGACAAGAGCGTAGGAAGAATTCTGTGTCCCGCCAGGATCGGTGAAAGTGGAAGGCAGGATCACGAACTGTTCTCGAGTGATGCGCGCAAACGAGGGCAGGGAATCGAACGCAACTTCTGCGAAGGAGGACCCTTCGACCGGCTTCCGAGGGAGTCCGCTTTGTGCCTCGCCTGACAGGGAACATCAGTTCGCCGCCAAGGAAAGAGGGAGCAAGCACTGGGGATGGAAAAAAGAGGGTGGGACTCGCGCTTCCTTCTTCTCGTGTGGGCAGCAGTTGTGGCGCGTAGGGGAAGGTTCAGGTTGGTAGGCAGGTGAAGCTCCTGCCAGCACCACAACTGCTGCCCGAGAGTGTTGGCCTGCACACCCTACTCTGGGTCGGTTGACGGTCCAACCCAGGAGCGCGACGATCAAGACCACTCCTAGAGATCGTCCGGCCATCGCAGGACTATTCTGCCAACCCCAAGGGGTAGTTTCTGTGACCGCCGTCACTTTTCACTGTTCGACTGAATCATTTTTCAACAAGCGCCGATCCGGGTATGCTACTCCCTGCATGCCCGCCTCCCCTATTCTACGAATGGCATTTGCCGCGGCCCTTCTCGGGATGATCTTCGCCTTCGCGCCCCACCCTGCCCCCTGCCAGATTCGCAAGAACTGTCCGAGTGGAGTCACACTCAAAGGCAGCGCCGCCGTCTCTTCCCAAGGCTCCCTCTTGCTCACGGAGGTCCAGGGGCCCAAAACCCTTTCCGATTTCTCTAGTGAATGGGACGGCCACTCCCTCCCGTTATGGCCTGAGGGGGAAACATCAGTTTCCTTCCACGGCCTGATTGGAGTCGATCTCGAGAAGCCCCCCGGGCGTTATGAATGGAAAGTTTCCTGGCCTGGGCCTGACGGGAACCCTCAATCCTGTAGTGTCTTCGTGACCGTGCACGCCGGAAAATTTCCTACCGAACGCCTGACCGTCGAAAAGCAGTTCGTTCAACCGGACCTCGAACAGCAGAAGCGCGCCGAACAAGACCAGAAGAAAATGCGCGCCATCTACGACACCGTCACTCCCGCTCGTCTTTGGGACGGCAAGTTCCGCCTACCGCTGAAGGACGTAACCACCGGGGGAAATTTTGGGCGCCGTCGTATTCTCAACGGGGAATCGCGCTCCCCCCATGCGGGGGTCGACTTTGGCGCACCGAGCGGCACCCCGGTTTTCGCATCTCAGTCCGGGAAAATCGTACTTGCGGAAGATCTCTATTATTCCGGCAACACCGTGGTGATCGATCACGGCTACGGCATCTACACGCTCTATGCGCATCTTTCCGAAATCGGTGTCCATGCAGAGGAAATGGTGAAAGCCGGCGCGGAAATTGGCAAAGTCGGCGCCACCGGCCGCGTGACCGGCCCGCATCTCCATTGGGGACTAACCATCGACCACGCCCGCGTCAACGCCATGCAGATCGCGCAGCGTCAGCCCTGACCGCCGCGAACCCTTCTGCTTACTTCAAATACGTCCGCACAATCTCGATCAGATCTTCCGCCGCTTCGGAAGAGGATTTGGTCTTGCGCGGCATGTGATTCAGGATGTGATCCTCCATCAACTCGCCCATTAGGCTGTTGATGGCCCCGCGTGCGGCCGCCAGGCGCTGCAATACGTCTGCGCAGTGGGCGTCCTCCTCAAGGGCGCGGAGCGCCGATTCCATCTGGCCAATCACTTTTTTCGTTCGGGAAACAAGTTCGAGTTTTTCACGTGTCATAGACATAGTCGTTGACTACCCTAGGGGGGTATGGTATCAAGGAAATGGCCCCGCCCACAAGCGGATCCGCACTGCCACCTTAGGGTAAAGCCGTTGCGCCGCCGAGGAAAGGGCCGAAATCGCGCGTCGAAAAAAGGTGAGGCGATGTTACAGCCTATTCATCAAATCAAACCTGCTCCTCGGGCATCCTCGATCTACTGTCGATGGATGCGGGCCGACACGATTCAGGGCGGGCCCCTGGTTGCCCTGTGGATCGACAGGGAGATGCGCTGCTTTGAACGCGAAGAGGATCCCTACTCGGATACCGAGTTCTTGTCGGAGAGCGCGCTAGAAGAGCCGGGCGGAGCCCCCTTTTTTCAAATGGTCAGGTGGACAAACATCCCCGATCTCACTCGTCATCTCCGATGAACCTCGAGTTTCCAAAGGGAAGTGCCACGTGTCGCTACCTGCCTACGGCCTTGCGCATGTGTCTCTCGTTCTGCCTGCTTGGGTTCTCGGTCGTTGGGGCGCATGCCCAGGACAGTTCGCCAACCGGCAGTCCATCGGACAGTCAAGAAAATGCTCCCTCCCCGACGCCCGACGATCCTCTAACCACCCTGTTTCCACACGCCGAATGGGATCGCCTCTGGCTTTCAGGGCAGGCCAATTTTATCTCCCAGTGGCATCCAGCTTTCCATTCCCCTTATCAGGGAAAGAACAGCCTCTCCCCCCAAGCACAAGACGCCTCCTCGCGCGTGCTCACCCTGTTCACCGGATGGAAGCCTTCCAATACCTCGGAGTTTTTGTGCGATGTGCAGGAAACCGGCGGCGCTGGTCTTGGAGAGGCATTGGGTGCAGCAGGATTTTTCAATCTGGACGTGGTGCGCAATCCTACCCTCAGCAAGGCCCCGTATATTGCCCGGCTGATGTGGCATCAGGTCATTCCCCTCGGTCATCAAATGGCGGCTTCGGAGCGCACCCCCTTTTCCCTATTTCGAGAATTGCCGGAGCGCCGGCTTGAAGTGCGCTTCGGGAAAATGAGTCTGGTCGACTTTTTCGACGTCAATACCTACGGCGCCGACAGCAATTTTCAGTTCATGAACTGGACGGTGGATAACAATGGTGCGTATGACTACGCTGCCGATACCCGTGGTTTCACCTTTGCCGCTCTCGTCGAGTATCACGACCGCAATTATGTGATTCGGTTTGCCGAAGCCCTCATGCCCAAGGTGGCCAATGGCATTCACCTCGAAGCGGACCTCAGCCGCGCACGTGCGGAAAATGTCGAATTCGAGCTGCACGGCCGCGTGCTGGGAAAACAGCAAGGCACCGTCCGGCTACTTTCTTACGTCAACCACGCCAACATGGGGGATTACCGCCAGCAAATCAATGAGTGGCAGGCCAACCCAACGACTCCGGCACCAGAAATCACCAATCACCCATTCGCGACCACAGTGAAATACGGTTTTGGAATCAACCTGGAGCAGCCCCTGACGGATTGGTTAGGCGCATTCGCCCGATGGGGCTGGAATGAGGGTCAGCACGAATCCTACGCTTACACCGAAGACGATCAGACCTGGCAAATCGGGGTTGGTGGCAATGGCTCGCCTTGGGGACGCTCCGCAGACCGTATCGGCTTCGTATTTGTAAGCAACGGGATCAACCACGAGCACGCTCTCTATCTGGCCTATGGTGGCGATGGGTTCCTGCTCGGCGATGGCAGATTGAACTACGGACGGGAAAACATCATCGAGAGCTACTACACGCTCCACGCCTGGAGAGGGATTTTCCCCTCCTTCGATCTGCAATATATGGTTAATCCAGGATATAACCGCGACCGCGGCCCGGTCATCGTGCCGTCACTTCGTTTGCACCTCGAGTTTTAGCGGGACCAGGCGAGCTCACAACTGCGTCTGCGCCATTTGTATCTGAGCCTCGGCTAGCCGGGCTCGCGTGCTCCTTACAATTCCCGCGAATCGTCGCGTCAGCTCTCGAATCCGGTCTGGCTTGTGCAACAGCATCGACTCTCGTGGAATCAGTTCCTTGCCAATGCTCAGCGCTGAGGCGCCCGCGAGCAGGTAATGCGCCGCGTTTTGCTGGGTCACCCCTCCCCCGGCGATGAAAGGGATGTCCGGAAACGGCCGCCGCAGCGCTCGAATATAATTGTCGCCGCCCACCAGCGAGCATGGGAAAATTTTTACAAAATCGGCGCCCGCTTTCCAGGCCGACCAGATCTCCGTGGGCGTCAGCGCCCCGCACATCATCGCCACTTCCGGGTTTTCCGCCACAAACTGCACCGTAGGAACATCCAGCGCCGGGTTGCTGATAAATTGCGCACCGGCCTTTATGCATTCGCGGGCTGTCGCTACGTCCAGCACCGTACCCGCGCCGATAATTACGTTCGGTACGCTCCTGACGATCTCGCGAATCACTTCGATGGCCCCGGGTACGGTCATCGTCACTTCAATGATGGGGATTCCCCCGTGAGCTACTTCTTCCACCGCGAACCGTGCATCTTCTGCAGACGACGTCCGAATCACCGGTACAAGACCCACTTCTTCCACGCGGTTTCGCAATTCTTGTTTCTTCATGGCCGAAGGACTCCCTGGGGCGCCCGCCGGGGAAGCTTCCCCTCCGGCGGACCTGCACACCTGCTTCTGCCAGCATTATAGTGCTCACGCCGTTAATTTCCAGCACTGTGCTCGATTGAACTCTGGATGCATCTCAGTGGTAGACTCTGAGCAAGGAAGGTTCATTCCATGGCTACCAAGAAGGCAAAACGCAAGAAACCAAGTTCTCGTAAGTCCAGCAAGCCCAAGAAAACCAAAATCAAACTGCTTTCTAGGACAAAGGCGGCAAAGAAAAAGAAAACGGCGCCAAAGTCAAAACCAGCCCGCCGGCATCCTCGCGGCCGCCCCGAACCCGGCGAACTCGTCTCGTTTGGGCAACGCGGCTTGGGCGCGCGTTCCGCTGGCCAGTCGGGTGACACACAGGGTATCGCTTCCGGGCCCCATGTGGATTCTGAAAGCGTCGAAGAGCTCTTGGAAGAGGGACAGTCCTACGAGGCCGAAGTCATCAGTGGAGTCGAAAATGCTCCCGATCCGGATCAAGGCGAAGTCCGTACGCGGGAAGTGGCAGAGGATGATGTCCCCGAGGAATACCGCGAAAAAGACTAGCGACCTTTGGCCCCCTCTGGCCGAATGGCTCCCCTAAATGCTCGTGGGAATCATCTCCGATACCCATGGCCTTTTGCGGCCGGAGGCGGAGCGCGCCCTGCAGGGGGTGGAGCTGATTGTTCACGCCGGAGACGTTGGCCACCAGGATGTTCTCGCCAAACTGAAACGCATCGCACCTGTCTTCGCCGTTCGGGGCAACGTGGATACCGCCCCTTGGGCACAGCAACTTCCGGCCACCACTGTTGTCGAAGCCCATGGTGCCAGTTTTTACCTTCTTCACAATCTCCGAGAATTGGACTTCCGCCCCGATGCAGCAAAATTCGACTTCGTCATCAGTGGCCATACCCACGAGCCGGAACAACTGCTGCGAGACGGCGTGCTTTACCTGAATCCAGGAAGTGCGGGGCCTAGGCGATTCAACCTCCCCATCACGCTCGCACGAATCAACCTTCAGAAGAGTCCCTGGAAAGCGGAATTCGTCAAACTTCTGCCCTGATCTCAAACAGTTTCAAACAGTGGGAAGCGCCGCCCCTGGGCGCAAAAGCGCAATCGTGAGTGGAATTTAACCCTTTGGCCCACTGCCCCCTCTCACCGCTTCCACAATTCGCCTCTCCTCAATAGGATACGACCCTTCTCCGATGGCGCCGTGCGTGCTCCCCTTCTAGCTTGGGTGCGCGCACCTCCCTATCGAATCGTGACGTGGCCAGTGTCCCTTCCCCTAGAGTCCGCGCCGCCCAGTCGGGGGATATCATGAAGCCTTATCGGGAAATCGCGGCCCTCTGTGTTTTGCAAGTGATTTGTTTTCTTCTTCTTAGTCATCTGGAGCCGGACTTTTTTCTGCTCCATTTCTACCAGACCATCGTTTACCTCGCGATCCTCATCATGCTTTTCTATATGGAGGATCGTTGGGCCTACATGATTGGAATCCTCGCACCAGCGATGTGGCTAGTGATGACTTTTGCCAGTGGCCTTCTCGGTGGGGCTGTTCGCCAGGTCCTTCGGCTCGGGGAAGGCCGTGGCCTCAACAATCCGGTCAGCTTCCTCGCCGCTGTTTCAGCGCTTTTCAGCGTGCTGATGATCGCCGCATGCGTCCGCCGCTGGGTGAAGGAATATGCCGGCTTGGGGAAGTCTCTTAACACCTTCGCGGTTACCTTTGGAATTATGGCCGTTTACTATGGGATCCTGGTGGCCTGGTTCTGGCACATCATCCCCTTTGTTTCCGCGCAGAATTGAATGACTTCTCCCCATGGTCCAGGCACGGGCCAGAGGCTCTCGGTTTCTCTCCCGAACTTCTGGCCTGTCGCCCCTGGCAATATTCACAAATCCAACTGCGGAAGTACTAGCGTACTGTATGGGAAGGCTGTAGATTAGTACGGCCAAGCTATTGTCCGGAACATGCCTTCCAGACAAAATGCTTCCGTCAACCTAGCCGCATGTGAGTCGTCCCCGGCTCAAGGCAACCGCCCCCTGCCTGACATGCGAAGCTTTAGGTTTCTCGGCCAGTGGTTCAAGGCGGACCCTGGGTAGCAGAGGAGCAGGTCCCCATGGGCGTTTTACACTTTCGATATAGGGAACGCCGCCGAACATTGCGTGTGGCCCTAGCCCTGCCCATCGTCGTTCATGGCCAGAATGATATGGGCGAAAAGTTCTGTGTGCGCGCAACCACGCGTTCGGTGAATCAGCAGGGCGCCCTCTTGGCCATGGATGAATTGGTGGTCCCTGGCCAGGCGCTCCTGATTGTCAATGAAAACACCAGCCGCTCGGCGGAAGCCCGCGTCGCTCATGTCCGAAGGGAACGCGACGGCAAACTCCACGTTGGATTGGAATTCGTGAATCCGGACAACAATTTCTGGATGATGACCTTCCCCCTCCCGGGTGCCAGGCCCCTCCGCCGCGTCTCCGGCGCCAAGAGCTAATCGCAAGCCCCGTCTGGCCTTGTTTCCCTCCCTTTTTGCTTTGCCGGCACACTGCGCAGACTCGAATTTCACCTGCCGATTCGATGGCAGGTATCCGACCCGCGGCAATAAGAAATGGCACCACGGTGTCTTCCACCGCGGTGCCAGGGAAGGTGCATTAGAGTTCAGGAATGCGAAGCGACCAGCCGAATGGCCTCGTCGACATTGTGAGTCGCTTTGTCGATGTGGCCGAACGCACGCTGCTGCAGCCCTTGGGCAAACCCGTTATCTTCTTCATGGGCGATGTCCTGATGAGCCTTCTCGAGCAACTGCTTGGCACGATGCAAACGGCCGGTGTGGTCCAGTCCGGCATCCACCGGCGGATGGTCGTTCAGGTCTTTGCCATCATCGATCGAGGCCTTTTTGATTTCCGATATCGCTTCATCGATCTCGTGAATGGCTTCCTTCTCTTCGTGACGCAACTCGCCGCCATCGTGGACATCCAAATGGGCGCGAGCCGCGCGAAGATCCGTGAGCGCGTGCAGATAAGCGGGATGCTTGCCTTGCGCGAGAGAATTCCCTGAACCGAGCATCAGGAACAGCGAAAAAAACAGGGCAACAACCGTAAATCGGCCGATAGACTTCATCGTCATGAGTTCTCCTTGGCAGGTGTTGGAATGTGCCGATATGCCTCGCCGCAAAGGCCTGGATGGCTCAACACTTCGGGCACTTGCCCATACTAACCCCGCGGCTAAACTTTAGTTGCGTAAGCCCCAGCGCCTGTGAGCAAAGAGTTCCCCGGCCTTTGGTTCAGGTTTTCTTCTATTTCCCCTGAGGTGCGCTACTCTGATTGGGAATTTCAGCGCCGTTTCCTGTTCTTTTCATTTTTGCGCGCCGCAGGCCTCTTCTTGGCAGCTCCCGAAAAGGCGGATTCGCGGGCCGTTCGCGGCAACTTGGCCAGGACCAGCTCGTAAGACTTCCGTAGTAGTGCCGCAACTTCGCTGGCAGGCAGCGCTTCTGGCGATTCGATGGCGATCCATTTCGCTCGCGCCAAATACGGCGCCGGAATGATCCCCTGGCGTTCGGTGAGTTCGGAATACTCTTGGGGATCCGCCTTTAAGGTGAGCCAAAGCCGCGCGGGTTCCAGCGGCGCGACGGCAAACATTTTGCCTCCTACCTTGAAAAGAAGATCGTCCTCCCACTGAATCTGTTCTTTGACGCCAGGGAAGCCCAGACAAATCTTCCTAAGAGAATCAATGTTCATGGTTTGAAGCACCAACCGCATCGACCGGAGCGGCTAGTCTAACGCGGAAGTTTTCCCCGGGGAAGCACGTTGCGGCTATGCTAGGGTGCGGAGCTCGCGGCGATGTGTCGGTGGTCGCACGGGCGACCAAGCCCTAAGAACTAGCAAGGAGCATCAAACTTCCGGCGCGTGGGATCAAGCGCTCCGCAAGGGTCGGGGGAGGGTCAGCCATGAGTGACGCGCAGTCTTTTCCATACGAAACGCGCTTGAATATTTACTATCAACCACTGGAAATCATCGAAGAAAAGAAATTATCCGACGCGTGCACCTTCCCCTGGTTCAACCAGACACTATGCAAAGTGAATGGCTCGGTGGTGCGTTTGGGCGTTTTTCTCGGCGAATACCACTGGCACAAGCATGACGCAGACGACGAATTCTTCTATGTGCTCGAGGGCCAACTACGGATCGATCTCGAAGATCGATCCGTCAGCCTGAATCCGAGGCAGGGTTTTGTCGTCCCCAAAGGTGTCCAGCACCGCACACGCGCAATTCAGCGAACCGTGGTGCTCATGGTGGAGAACGCGGGCATCATCCCCACGGGTAACTGAACCGATTTCCCGCCGAGGAACACAACTTCCAAGTTCATTGCCTTGCGTACCGGCGGAAGAAAGAATCCGGCTTCCACTGCGGGCGCGCCGGTGTGTTGGCCGTGTCGATCAGCAGTCGCCGCACGATTTCTTCGTACAGAGCCGCAGCCTGAAAGTCGACCGGCTGATGGATGTCGTCGGAAGGTGCGTGATAGCGGTTGGTCAGCCAATCTTTGAAAATCTTCTGCTCTGGTGTTCCTAATTCGAACCCCACATCCATTTTCACCGCTGGAACGCCCTGATGAATGAAGCTGTATTGATCGCTGCGCACGAACGCATTCCGCAACGGCTCGGGATCCGGAATCGGCTTGACGCCCACGGATTGCGCCACGGCCGCTGCCCGCGTGCCCAGATCGGACTCCTCGAGTCCCAGGATCTTCAGAAATTTCAAGGGCACAATCGGCAGGAACATGTCCACGTTGATGTCCGCAACGATCGCTGAGAGTGGCACGGTCGGTCGTTCCGCAAAAAACTTGGAGCCCAGCAGTCCCTTCTCCTCCCCGGTGACCAGCAGAAAGAGGATCGACCTACCCAGTTTCTCGGGGCGCGCCTTCAAATGTGCCGCCACATCTAGCACCAGCGCTGTCCCGGAACCGTCGTCCATCGCACCGTGGTAGATGCTATCGCCGTTTATCGGCGCGCCGATGCCCAGATGATCGATGTGCGCCGAGAGCACCACATATTCGCCCTTCAGGGTCGGATCAGAACCGGGAAGCTTGGCAACCACGTTTGCAGACTCCACTTTTTTCGTCAGAATCTCCGCGCGTGCTTCCAGCGACACGCTCAGGGGGAAATGAGGCAGCGGTTTCCGGTCCCTTGCCAGGGTGGCAATTTCCGCAAACGCATGAGCAGATCCTGCAAACAACTCTTCGGCCGACGCTGGATTGAACACCACGCCAATCTGTAAGCCAGTCATCTCGTTGAACGCCGGATCCGCCAGATCCATAGAAGGATGATTACGATTCATCGCCGTGCGCGACCAAGGGATGTCCATCGAGGCAGGATTCGAAATCGATACGATTCCAATCGCGCCAGCGCTTCGCAAGGCTTTCCATCGTTCCGCCACCGTCTGATAATGCGAAGCCAGCGCCGTTGGAATCTCCGAAGGCGACCCGGAGATGTACACTACGATCTTGCCCTTCAGGTCCATGCCTGCGAGTTCGTCCAGATTTTTCTCCGGAATTTTGAGGCCGTAGCCGATAAAAACCATCGGCGCGGTGAGTTCCTTCGAAGCTCGAGTGGAGCGAGAGCTGATGAAGGCATCATCCGCAAAAGAAAGCTTGGTGGTCTTCCCGCTGCCCGCCAGCGCGAGTGTCGATTTTGCTTCGTCCACTTCAAATTGTGTGAAGGAAACCGGTTGGTAGAACCCGTTTGTGCCCGCAGGTTCGAGCCCGGCCTTCTCGAATTGCTCCACGGCATAGGCCTGGGCTTGGCGCAGCCCTTGGCTGCCCGTGTCACGTCCTTCGAGAGAATCATCGGCCAAGAATTTGACGTAGGCCCACCAGGAGTTGCCGTCAAATTGCGAAGCGGGAGGCGATGTCTGCGCGCTTACAACCGTGGAAAGTAGCAACAAAAAGACAAGTGCCATCTGCCTGCGAGACATGAGCGTTGCCTCCCGATGTGAAACGCGATCCGTGAGCATAGCAGAGAATTGTCCCACCCGAGTGGAATCCTCGCTGCTGCAGGTCGCGGGTTCGGAATCAATGCGGGATGAACGGCTCACACAACAGAAGAAAGAATCGAAGCCAGCCCAACCGCGAGTCGGAGTTTCATCGCTCGGCTCCACCTTGCAGGAGTTGATGCACCGCTATTCTTCGGAGTTTGCCTACGCCGTGGCTTACTGACCCTTCTCGTACGGCAATCCCTTTTCCACCCAATCCACCGCAAAGCTCGATGGAAGAATCAGGACACGCACCTTGGTGAAGCCCATCTCGTGCAGCGCCGCAAAGGCCGGCCGAAGGTTTGGGCATTGTTCCATTGGGCAGCACCCGCAATAGAGAACAAGATTTGTGGACCGCGGAACCCCCCCAGCCCACTTTTTGATCTCTGCCAGGCCTTCGGCGCCGCCAGCGCTTCCGTGGTACTGCGCCGCCTTGATATGCCCCGCCGTATACAGTCGTTGAAACCCCACAAACAGAACGGTTGGGGCGGAGGTGTGATCCGCCAGCTCCTTCGCAAAGTCAGGGGCCTGAACGGTCTGTGTTGCAGGCCAAGGGTCCGTGGAGTTTTGCGCGCGTGTTAGCACGGAGGGGAGTACAGCGAAGAAGAGCAGCGATAAGGCCAAAAACGGAAAAACGCGAATCGCGCGAGCCGAAGTCATGCAGAACCCCCCGTAGGAAACAGCCGGATCCATTCTATCCCCAAAGGAGATGGCCTGGTCGGAGGAATTCTCTAAGCGAGGCCGTGGAAAAAGCGCCTGACTTGCGCTTCCCTAGCCCGGCCTGTTGAAGCGCACAACAAACTGGCGCAGTTGAGGCTTGCTCTTTGCTCATCGCAAGTTCGTGGGGGATCAAAGTGCATCGTTTAGAGCGGTGAAGTCTGGTCAGACTGGATTTTCTCCGGGTGATGAACTGGGGCGGCGAGCGAAGAATGGCCGATCTTGTACCCTGATTCCGGAGGGAGGAATCTATGGATGCGCCGGACTCAGGAGCGTAAAACGCAAAGGCTTGTCATATCCCTGCGCGTAGATTAAAAGGTAGGGCTCTTGATACGCGTAACGGATAGCGGCCCCCAGCGCCTTCAGATAACTGTCCTCTTGTTGACTGACGTCAGTATCAATGCACGCCATTCGGGTCGAAGCCAGTGGCCCCATTTTCAGGGTGTCGCCGCCGATGACCACGGTTCCTGAAAACCGGTTGCACGAGCCATTCCCGGCCACCCGGCCCACTTCCGGAAATACCAGCGTAGCTTTCCCACCCGCTAGCACGGGAGTTCCGGCAAGATCGGCCAGTACCCATTGTGTTCCGGGCAAGGAGACCCTCGAGGTCGCTCCCGGGTTAGGAGGGTTTGCCGTGGGCTTTTTCGAGGAAGCACAGGAAGCGAGTTGAAGTCCAGCCAGGCCCAGCGACAGAAAAACAACGAGCTGTCTCACGGAAGATCCTCCCGATCCTTAAATCAATTGACACCACGCAGGAGGGAAGGTCCATCGGCGAGCGTCTCCCCCAAAGAGAATCCCTTCCGCTTCAAGCGGCCTTCTTGGCTAGCAGCACCCGGTAGAGAAACAAAAGCAGGATGGCACCGAACACCGACATGATGAATCCTGCCGGTTGTCCTTCCTGGTACCAGCCCACCATCCGTCCCAGGTATCCGGCGACAAACGAACCGGCCAGCCCTAACAACATCGTAATGATCCAACCGCCAGAATCTTTTCCCGGCATCAGGAACTTAGCAACAGCTCCGACAATCAAACCAATTAATGCGGTCCACAGGAGGCTAAACATACGCGTAACTCCTTTTTCGATCTCACGTTCCTTTGCGTGGCGATCCGCCGGCAAAGCCGAGAAGTGCCTGGGTGGAGGGACGGCTTGTGACAAAGGTAGGGCGGAAAATCCTGGGTCTCGGCACGACTATATTCCAAATCGCGCGGGTAGCGCAATACGTCACAGGGAGGTCTAAGCCGGTGTAGGGGAGGGAAAGAGGGGGAAGCTACTTTTTCAATTCCGCGCGCGTACGGATCAGCTTGGCGGCCGAAGTTCGCAAGGTTTCCGGCACATTCTTGTTCATGGACAGTCTCTTCAGGTCCACGGCGTTTAGCATGGGCAGCATATGCAGGGTGATATCCAATGGGCTTTTCGGATTGTTCATCAGGTTGCGCACCACCACGTAGTTTTTCCGGAAAACACGATTACCAGCGATAAGCCGGAGAATTTCATCGGTGAGATTGGCCATGGACGCAAACGCTTCGACTTCCTGATCGGTAAGACGTGGGGATTGAAGCACAGACCGCTGCACTACTTTATTTGTATCGCGGATGAGCGTCCGGCGGGCCTCGGAACTACCCTTCATCGCAAATTGCACTCGTTGCGCCACCGTCATTTTGCTGATCTGCTGCAGCAACGTTTGTCGCCGTTGTGGATCCGGTTCCGCTTCCGCAGCGGCATCGGCCAGATGCTTCAAGTCGTCCGAGACAGCGGTGCTACTCAATTCATGAAGCGTGTTTTGTTGATCCGTACTCAGATGTGGGGAGTGTTCGAGTGCGGTTGCCAGCGTATGTGACGCGGAAACGCGATCAAGCTCGTCCACAAGCTTATGGATTTGCGCCGCACTAAGAAGTGGCACCACCGGCAACAAGTGCTCGCCGGCGCAATTCCTATTTTCCAGCATGGCTTCAATCACTCCGGCAGTCTTCCCAAGATTCTTCCCTGCATAGGCAAACAACGCCGGCAAGGCGTTTTCCCTCTTTAACGACTCTACGAAAAGTTCTGTCGAAAGGCCAAGGAGCGCTTCCCCCGCACGATGGGAGACCATTTCGTCCTGATCGTGGCTTAGCACGACCAGGATCTCGATGCGCTCGGTGGGGGGGATGTGCGCGCCACCGGCACCGCATACCGCAAGTTTTCGTTCACGTGGTGCACGGCCGTGCCGCAGATCTTCGAGAACTTCAGGGCTGAGAGTTTCCACCAGTTGCCTGCCTCAAGTCTTCATGACTCAATTTGATTGTACCGGACGTTCCCGGCATGCCAAGAGGAGGCATCGTTCTCCCGTTCAATTCCAGCAACACTGCGCTGGAGTTCGCTGCGGTGACCTCAAAATTCTCGTTGGCCGTAAAATGGCGATTTTCCCCCGAATGCACCTCATCATAAAAAACAACTCTGCCATCGGCTAGAACGAGCAAGTGTGTGGCCTCGCTGGTAGACACAAGCAGATCCATCGGCTCCAAGGCTATCTTGGCGCGCAGGTTGGTTTGTGGAGGGGCAAGTTCGGAAACAGCCGGTACCACTTCTGCGGGAGGTTCTGGGGAGGCGGACGAACTTGCAGGTGCCGGTTGCCTCACGCTCTTTCCTGCGGCGAAGTATTTCCAGGCGTAGATTCCACCGACAATGAGAGCGGCGAGCAGCAGGATGCCTCCAAGCACGAGTACGGGAGGCAGCCACCTTGGAGGGGAAGGGATTTTCTGTTCGGGATGTTCATCGGCAGCGGGGACTTTGGTGCCATGCGCCAGATCGTATTCTCCCAACAACGCTTCCTCGTCGAGCCCGAGATAGCGCGCGATCGATCGCACGAATCCTCGATTGAACACTCCCCCCGGAAGCTTTTCCCAATCTTCATTCTCCAGGGCTTCCAGAAAACGTGGTCCAATGCGAGTTGCCGAGGTGATCTCTTGCAGTGTCACCTCTCGCAACTCTCGCTCGCGCTTCAGCCGTTCTCCGAAGTTTCCCCTGGCCATGCCCTCGTCCCACAAAATACCAGTGTAACAGCGGCGGACGTTTCCATACATCCACCGGAACCGCGCCGACGCGCTTTCGAGCTAAGTCGCGCAAAACGTACCCATGGCCCTAGCCTCCATTTCGGGAAGGCACAAAGAGGAGGCAAAAGGCGCCACGCGCTGGTGTCATTCCGTGCGACGCACCCTGCACGGTAAAAAAGGAGATGCACCGGCGTGGCCTAGGGCTGGGGAAGATATTTTGCCCTCATTCCTCTTTAACCGGCCTATCCATCTGCTTCCTCGCGCAAGACGGACCTCTGCGTCACGGAATCGCAAGGGCCTCGCGTTTTCGCTTTGCCTTTTTTCAATCGATTGCCAGTAGAACAGATCGAAGAGGTTTGCGCGACGCTGTCTGAGTTGCTTCCTCACGCCGGCCGTCGCACCGCGGCCAGAGAGGCGGCCATCCCTTCTTAGCACGGGTTTTGGTGCGGTTGTCCCTGTGCCGGAGGATACATGCGTTGAAATTCAGGGTCGTCATGCAAAATTGCCAGATCGGGGTCCCGCTGAGCCCACGTGGCATCCTTAAATCCAGCTTCCCACGCCGATCTCAAGGTCTCCAGCGCTTCCCGTTTCCTCTTCAACATGGCGTAGGTACAGGCCGCGTTATATAGAATCGATGCCTCGTTGGCTCTCAGAGTCAAAGCCAGATTTAACTCTTTCAGCGAATCTTCCACACGCCCGAGCTCCGCATAATCGGTGGCCAAGAGAATCCTTGCCCGGGCATCTTCCGGCACTTGCTTCAAATGATTTTCGAGCGCTGCCATCCGCCGCATCAGCAGGTTTCGGTACGCGTCGCTCTTCCCTAGCGCTCCCAGAGAATTCGCAATCGGGATGTACACGTTGTAGTCCTCGCCGCTGACCTCCAGCGCCGATTCGGTGGCATCTTCGACTTCCTGATAGCGCCCGGCGGAGAACAGTGCTCGGCAGAGCAGGTAGTAGGCGCCTTCGCAATCCCGCTTCCGTTCGATCGCTTTCTGCACCATGCGCACGGCTTCGTCATGCAGATCCGTCGCGTATAGCACCCACGCTTGACTGACTTGGACTTCCGGCAGGTCCCATCGTAAAGCCACCGCCTTACCCGAAGCGTTTCGTGCGCGTTCCACCCAGATTCCATCTCGGCTGTAGTTGCAGAAAAACATCGCGCAAGCGTTTGCGCAGGCGGCATACGCAAGCGCAAAGCCGGGGTCCATGGCCACTGCGTTCTCAAACATCTGTAGGGCGAATTCCAGGTCCTGCCGTGTCTGCCGTCTGGCGTAGCGCTTTCCCCGCAAGTACAAATCGTAGGCCTGCAAATTCTCCGTGGGCTTGATGGCCAGCGCTTCCAGTTCTTGGGGCGAGAGCGTCACGCGCAAGGCTTCTGCAATCTTCCGCGCAATTTCGTCCTGCACCTCGAAAACGTCTTTCATTTCCCGGTCGTAGCGTTCGCTCCACAACGGAAAATCCGTGCTGGTGTCCACCAATTGAGTGGTAATCCGCAAGCGATTCCCGGCACGCCGCAAACTCCCGGTCAAAACGTAGGCGGCCTTCAATTGCTGCCCTATTTGTCCCGGTGTCACCTGCCTATCTCGAAACGCCAGTACGGTCGGCCGCGAATAGGTATTCAATCCACGAATCTTGGAGAGCTCGGTGATGATGTCTTCGGTGATCCCGTCGCGCAGATATTCGTCTTCCCGCACGCCACTCAGATTTTCAAAGTAGAGTACCGCGACGGATTTTGTGCTCGGTTTGGCTGCAGCTGACTTCGTATCGCTCAGTTCGGCGGCGCGCTTGCTCCCGGATTCCAGGTCGCGCTTCAAGCGGTTCAGGTCTGTCTTTAGCTCCGTGGCCGACTGGCACCGCAGTGTCCGGTCTTTCTCGAGCAGTTTAGACAGTACGCGCCCAAATTCTGCGGGCAGTGCCGGATTCACTTCCACTACCGGCGCCGGCTCGCGATTCAGAATGGAGTCAAACACCATCGCGGAAGTCTCTCCGCGGAAGGGTAGCAAGCCGCTCGCCAATTGATACAGCACGGTTCCCAGGGAAAAAAGGTCTGTTCGCGCGTCCACCAGCTGTCCGCGCGCCTGTTCCGGGGACATGTAGGAAACCGTTCCCACCGCCGCTCCCGGTGAGGTCAGCTCTGCCATCGTATCCATCTTCGACGGCGTCGATCCTGAATCGGGAATTTCCGGCTTCCCCATTTTCGCCAAACCGAAGTCCAGCACTTTCACCTGGCCCCGGTCCGTTACAAACAGATTGGCCGGCTTGATGTCCCGGTGCACGATCCCTTTGGCGTGCGCGGATTCCAGGGCGTCTGCAATCTGGATCGCCATGGGCAACAGTTTTTCCATCGAAAACGGCTGCCGCGTCATCATCTGCCCCAGGGTCTGTCCTTCGAGCAACTCCATCACCAGGAAGTGCTGCCCTCCATATTGTTCAATGGCGTGGATGGTGCAAATATTTGGATGATTCAATGCCGATGCCGCACGCGCTTCTCTCTGGAAGCGCTCGATCAATTGACTGTCCTGAGCCATCGCTTCCGGCAGAAATTTCACGGCCACTCGCCGCCCCAGCCGTGAGTCTTCGGCTTCATACACCACACCCATTCCGCCGCTGCCCAGCTTCCGTGTGACCTTATAATGCGAAATGGTTTGCCCGATGAGGGAATCTGGCCCAATCATGTCCGTCCGATACTAGACGGTGCTACGCGAACGGTCAAGACGCACTCGATTCGTACGCACCATTTTCCCGACGCCGGTGAAGCGGGTGAAGGCCCCCGAACCGACAAAAAGCCCCGGGCGCTCGCTGAAATGCCTGAAATGCATCGGATGCCCCCAGATGCCCCGTGTTGTCTCTTGCGGAGGCGTCGGATTACGCCGAAGATAGTCCCACTTTACGGCTGCACACGGCTCAACCACGCTTCAAGTTTCGGGTGTGGGGTGTTGGTTCAAGGGACGCTCCAACGCTGAACCGTGTCGCAGCCGTAGTTTTTTCCCTCTGGTCATGTCCCCTAGCCAGCCGATGGACAGACTCTGTAGCCCACAACCCTAATCGTCTCCCCCTTGCCAGGTTGCCCGGAACGGAGATCGCCGCTTCCGATCGTGCGCCGGGGAGTACAGGCGAGAGCATCGCGAAGTGGCGGTTCTCCCTAACTCCCGTGGGGGGATGAAAGCAGCCTAGGAGAATTCCCTGCACACAGTTGGAAAGTGCTTTCCGGAAGCGCGGGAAAAACTCCCGTGTCAAGGCCCGTGGAACGAAGGGGTGAGGGTCCAGGTGGCCTGGTTCGTTTGAGTTAGCGTCGCTTGCGGATTCTAAAAGGGATTGTTCCTGTTGGCATCAAATCTGCTATCTCTTCCCCTGCGGGCTGCTTGGTCGGACGCCTCGAACCCCCGGCCCCTGACGCCTAGGGATATCTGAAACTTGACCGAGCAGTCCGCGCCAATTGGGATACTTCGAGGGCGGATTGGACAGATAAAAGCCAGGTGAGACGATGTGGCAGAAAAATTGTCCGGTATGTCGGAAACCCATGGAGAAGAAACACCCTACGGACACAGTACCGTGCCCCTGCGGCAAGTATGTCTGGAAGGGATAGAGCGGACGGATCGCCACGCCGCTTGACGCGTAAACTCGGGGTCGCCAGAGGCAGCTCCCTGGATTGGCCGGCCCGCTGGTCCCGATGCGAGCAAGTGACTGGCAACGGCTTTGCTCGACCGAGCACCCCCCAATCCAAATCTACTCCAATGCAAATCTACTCCATCCGCCGAACGGAGCGGCGCGTGCCCGGGAGTAATCCCTAGAAGGCAGAATCCCATGAGCTTTCCTTGGCCATAGCTTCCTCACTGTGCCTTCGCACGCGTCTTTCTGGCAAAATGCCGGTGGCATAGTTGGCAACCCCCTGGGTTTTGATCTGCTTAGCGCCTTGGGGCGCGCGCGAACCCACGGGTTTTACAACTTTTTACAATCCTTTGCGCCCGCTTGACACACTGGGCCTGGCGGGTCTTTATAGTCTCGATTGTGTCGTACCGCCGTGCACGCTGGGAGCGATTGCGAATGTCCAAAAAGTGGCACCTCACGGACCGCACCAAAATGCTGCTGAAACTGGAACTGGCCCTTACTCTCCCCGCCCTGGCCTTGATGGCCTTCAACATCTGGAACCTTAAGCACATCCAACGCAATCAAGCCATTGAAGCGGCCATCCAGCGCGACTTCAGCTACATCCTCAAGATTGCCGAGAAGAAGACGCTCATCAAAGCGACCGAGCTGGTTGAGCCCATCCGCAGGGAGTATCCGAAACCGGACGATGGGGCCATGAAAATCAAGTCCGAACTCGATCGCCTCCTCTCGGAGCATCCTGAATTTTCCTACGCGATTCTCTACGACAAGAGGAGCAACTTGCTCATTAGCCGTACGCAGATGGCCGGCCAACACGACGCAGATTTCTGCGAACGTGCGCAGGAGGCCATCAACACTGTGACGGGATGGCTCGGAGTGGACGGGCCTGGCATGGTTGAGCACTTGAAGATGATGGACGAGAATGGCGGACATTCCATCGCTTTCTTCGGGGACTGGGCCGCCAAACGGAACCAGCACATCTATATAAACGGCGCCTACTTCATTCCGCCAGGCGTCGCAAAAGAGGAATCAACGCTGGCAGTCGTCTCGTTCGATAACGATTATTTGCACTCCAACTTCTTCCCCGCGGTGATTAAGGACGTTTTGAACAGCAAGAGCAACGGGCTGAAGAATGACGCAAATGCCCCCGCGATCATGATTCATCCCCCCAAGGATCCCACGCCGATCGTGGCCTCCGCGAATTGGGATGAAGGGAAGCCGGAGGTCGAGCGCTCTTTTGACATGATTTTTCAGGACTTGGTGTGGGGTATCAAATATCAAGGCACAACGGTCGCGGACATGAGTGCGAAATTTCTCCGCTCCAACTATGCGATTCTTGGCGCTCTCTCGTTTCTTATGATCGGTGGAATCTTTCTGACGTATCGCAATATCTCCAGGGAAATGAATCTGGCACGGCTGAAATCCGATTTCGTGGCCAATGTTTCTCACGAATTGCGCACACCCCTGGCATTGATTCGCCTGTATGCGGAGACCCTTGAGCTTGGCAGGCTCAACTCCCCCGAAAAGCATCAGGAGTATTTCCGAATCATTCGGGAAGAAAGCGAACGGCTTAGCGCGCTGATCAACAATATTCTCGATTTCTCCCGCATCGAGGCTGGACGCAAAGAATACGAGTTCAAGGAAACCAATCTTCCCGAACTCGTTCGATCCACGCTGGACTCTTACCGTTTCCAGATCGAGCAGAATGGTTTTGCCTTCGAGGAAAACATCTCCCGCGATATTCCCCCGGTGAATGTGGACCGGGAAGCGATCGCACGTTCGTTGCTGAATCTGGTGAACAACGCATTGAAATACTCCAAGGACAAGAAATTCATTGGCGTGAGTTTGTACCGCTCCAACGGAAGCGTGAAGCTCGAAGTCCGCGACCATGGTATCGGCATCCCACCGAGCGAGCAGGACAAAATCTTTGAGAAGTTTTACCGCTGTGGCGATCCCCTGGTGCACAACATCAAGGGATCGGGTTTAGGCCTGTCGCTGGTCCGGCACATCGTGCGTGCCCATGGCGGAGACGTGCAGGTACAGAGCGAGCCGGAAAAAGGCAGTACATTCACGATTGCGCTGCCTTTGGATGCGACTTCACAGACGGGGGGCGCAAGTGCATGAGCACCACGGAGTGTGGGGTGACGCCCAGTTCCGGGAAAGTCCCAGGGGAGAGGTCATGAGCGCGAACAAAATTCTGATCGTCGAGGATGAGCCAAACATGGTGTCGGGCCTGCGCGACAATTTCGAATACGAAGGCTTTCAAGTGATTACTGCGCTCGATGGCGTGGAAGGCCTTGAGCGCGCCCTCAAGGATTCGCCGGATTTGGTGGTGCTCGACGTAATGATGCCGCGGATGAGCGGATTGGACGTTTGCAAACAACTGAAGGCGAAGCGCCCCTCGATACCGATCATCATGCTTACGGCGCGCGGCCAGGAAGTCGACAAAGTCGTAGGCCTGGAGCTTGGGGCCGACGACTACGTCACCAAACCTTTTTCCATTCGCGAACTCCTCGCTCGCGTCAAGGCTGTCCTCCGCCGCACACACACGCTTCCGAAAGACCAGGACAGCTATAGCTTCGGTGATGTCGAGGTCAACCTTCGCAGTTACCAGGTCATTCGCGCCGGTGAACGCGTGGAGTTCTCGGGCAAAGAGTTTGAGCTATTGAAGCATTTCCTTTGTCACTCGGGAGAAACCCTAAGCCGCGACCGGCTCCTCGACGAGGTCTGGGGGTACGAGAATTTTCCGACGACTCGCACCGTCGATGCGCATATCGTTCGGATTCGGCAAAAACTCGAACCCGTGCCCGAGGAGCCTCGTTATTTTTTGACCGTGCATGGAGTTGGCTACAAATTTGTGGGATGACAAGAACATGATGGCTTCGGCACAGAGAATGTTAGAAAAGACGCGAACCGCAATCGGCGAGCTTCAAGAGAACTCTAGCTCCCCCACGGAGGAACTGAACGCACTCCGCCGGGAGCAGGCGAAACTGCACCAGGCTATTTTTGAAGCCGCTCAGGTGCAGCGTCGCCTGTGTGCACCGAGAGAACTTCAATGGGGCGAATTCGAGATCGCCGGGGAAATCTTCCCAGTCCGCCATCTCTCAGGCGATTTTCTCAAAATCATGGATCTTGGTGCTGTGCTCGGATTGGCTTTGGGCGATATTGCCGGCAAAGGATTATCGGCTGGAATTTGGCTGCCGCACCTGATGGGCCTGATGCAGCGCTCGGCACGCAGGTCTTTGGATCCAGCCGATGTCGCCGCGGAGGTAAACCACGAGCTCTGCCGTGACCAGGGCGCACCGCCGCTGACGGCATTGTTCTTTGCGACCCTCGATCCGAAGAAGAACGAACTGACCTACTGCACTGCGGGCTTGCCCGCACCGCTGCTTCTGAGGGAGAACAAGACACTGGAACGCCTTCTGGAAGGCGGCCCAATGCTCGGTGCAGTGGAGAAAGCCGTGTTCAAGAGCGCAAGGGTCACGCTGCACCCCGGCGATATGGTGGTGGCGTACTCGGATGGGGTGACCGAATGCCGGAATAAGCAGGAAGACGAGTTCGAAATGGAGCGCCTTACGGCTGCCGCCGTGGGTGTTTCGGGAGCGACCGCCAGTAAAGCGCTTTTCTCTCTGTTGGGAACCGTTCTCGATTTTGCGGACTCGTGCTCGCCGGGTGACGACGTGACGCTTTTGATTCTTCGTCATCGCGATGCGATCAGAGCAGAGCAACTGCGTTCGCGCGACAATGATTTTTCGAGTTCTCGCCGGCGGCTGGCTTCGCCCAAGCGTCCGAACAGCGCCGGCCGGGGAGGACAGAGTCCCAAATAGCTGAGCTGCGGTAAACACCAGGGCCCGGGAATGAGCTGATGCGGGCACAGAACTCGGGGTGTGTCTACATTCAGCGGCGAAGGAGAAGTTATGGCCACGCGATCAAACTCAATGCTCTTCGAAGAGGCTGGGTTGAGCAAGACCCTGCATCAGGCGCTGCAAACTTGCCCGGAAGTTTTGAGTTCTATCTACACCGCTCACTACCACCACGTCTTGAAGGTCTGTCGACGATTTTTTCGGCAACCGGAGGACGCTGAAGACGCGGCGGCTGAAGTCTTCCTGAAATTGCATACGGTGCTGCAGAAAAAAGACCAAGAGCATCCCTTCCGCCCGTGGGTAAGTCAAGTGGCGGGCCGTCATTGCATTGATAAATTGCGCCGCCGGAAGCGCGAGAAATACTCGAGCGTCGACGGGAATGATCTCTCTGCTGTCCCAGACATTTCCACTCCCTCTCCGCTTTCCCAAGTTCTCCATAACGAGGCAGAGCGCCATGTGCGAGAAGAGCTCGATCGCCTACCGGACTATTACAAGGTGCCGCTGGTGCTCCGCTACTATAAGCGCATGAGCTACTCCGAAATTGCCCGTACGTTGAACCGGCGTCTTCCTGCGGTCAAAACGATCATTTACCGGGCCAAGAACCGGCTCCGCCGCAATTTGGGGCAGTTCGACAGAACTCGACAAGCAACGCATTGTCCCACTCCGTTTGCGGACTGTGAGCAGCCAAAGCAAGAAAAACTGTGATTGGATCTTCCCAAAGGGGTACTCTTCCGTGGCCGCGTGGCGGAAGCACAATAAACGTGTCGAGAGGGATCAATCGCCGCGTTCCCATCGGAAAGCTGGGGCTGGTGTTGAGCTTTCCAAAGGATTTGCGATGACTTCCTAACCGTGCTATCCACCAGAGGTTAAATTCGCGTTTGACCTGTTGATCTGGTTCCCATGGAACGTGACCGAGTAGGGGCCGCGCGCGGTTCTCGGCGACGCGTTGCGGTGCACACCCTCTGGCCACCAGCTCCTTTGCGATTTCGATGTTGCCGGGCAGAATGCCGCACAAATCAGAGCAAATAGGGGGAACACGATGATCTGGGTGGATCTAGGCGGAAAGATCGTCAGCCGGCAGGATGGCTATTTCGCCTTTGACGACGGTTCCCAAGGGCCTGAAGCCGTTCGGAGTACTACGCCGGTCCGGAGGATCATGGAATTTGACGGTGTCGGTGCGGACTCCTTATCGGTCGCGATGTCTGTCGGCCCAGAGCGCATCCAAAGTGTTCCCCCTTACGGCCGAGCAAAACGCGACTGCCGGTACCGCACCCCAGCCTCGAGAAAAAACAACCCCTGAGCAAACGGGAAACAACGCCAAGCACTTGAAAAAGCCCGCAACCCAAAGGAAACCGTAGAACCCGCGACTCTGCGACTCTGGCTCGGGGTGCCCGATGGCGAGAAGGTAACGCCTGTACCACGTACGGGTTGCGTACCATTTTCCGAGACGCCTATACTGACCGGGACTGGCAGGGACAGGTGTGTACGGTCAGAGGCTGGATGGCTTGAGGAAGGCCTTTAAGTTTTCCGTTAGACGGAGAAACGTGCGTTCGTGAGCCTTGACGAAATCAAGCAGTTCCCGACGGTGGAACGCCGGCGCAATGCCAGCGTGCCCGGGGAACGACGCGAAGCAGGCGAAGTGGCGGTCTTCCAAGAATTGGGGAAGGCGCTGACTTCATCGTTGCAGCTCGACCAGGTGCTGCGAACAATCATGGAAAAGATCGACGAGTTCTTGAGGCCAGACAACTGGTCGCTGCTGCTACTGGACGAAGCAAAGCAGGAACTGTATTTCGAACTGGCCGTCGGCAAAGCCTCGCAAGCGTTGAAGGATGTGCGCATCAAGCTGGGACAGGGCATTGCCGGATGGGTGGCGCAGCATGGCGAAGTCGTGATCGTTCCGGATACCACCAAGGACACGCGCTTTTTCGGCAAGGTCGACGAAAAAACCAAGATGGAGACGCGCTCCATCGTGGCCGTGCCGGTCAAATTTCGCGATACCTGCCTGGGCGTGATCGAACTGATCAATTGCGTGGGCGTGGAAGGATTTGATCCGCGCGACTTAAAGCTGCTCGAAGCGCTGTCGGACTTTGCAGCCATTGCCTTGGAAAATGCCCGGCACGTGAAGCGTATTCACGAGCTGACCATCAAAGATGACTGCACCTCTCTCTATAACGCGCGACACATGGGCTTCATTCTGGATACGGAAATCTACCGCTCGCAGCGCTACAACTACGAATTTTCGATTGTTTTCATCGATTTGGACCATTTTAAGCAGGTAAACGACACGCATGGGCATTTGGTGGGATCGCGACTGTTGGCGGAAATGGGCGATGCGTTGAAAACCAATTGCCGGCTGATCGATTTTGCGTTCCGGTATGGGGGAGACGAATTCGTGATCCTGCTGCCGCAGACGTCGAAGGAAAACGCGATCAATGTGGCCCGGCGCTTGCACCGGCTGATCCGCGAAAACATTTGGCTGAAGAACGAAGGCCTGAATATTCAGATCACGCCGAGCGTGGGCCTGGCCGCGTATCCCCTAGACTCCAAAACAAAAGAGGGCTTGTTGCATTTGGCGGACGAGGCCATGTATCTGGTGAAGAACACAAATCGAGATAACGTCGCTGCCGCGAATATAGGGATTTTGCCGGCCCAAACCGCCGCTGAAGCTGCCGGCGAAGCAGCCGGTTGAGGAGAGTTCTCCGTCCTACGTGAACCGTATCAAGTTCGAGCGCCATGACCTTCGGCAACCACACCCGCACTGTACGGCTCATGGAAATTCTGATTAACTAAAAATATGAAACGAAGCGAAGCCGCCCGGTACGCGCGCTGGTCTGCGCTGACCGCCTTGTTGCTGACCACCATCACGGGCGGAATCTACTTGCGCCGACAGTGGATTGCGCACGTGGAGCGCAAGAAAGCGCCCCCGCCCCTGACGGAGGACAAGGAACGACAATCGATAGGTTTGACGATTTCCAAGGGCGAAGGCGAACGCACGGTATTTACGGTGAACGCCTCGAAGTCCACCGACCTGAAAGGCCAGGACATCAGTCTGCTGGAAGACGTAATGGTGACGGTGTTCGGGAAGTTGGGCGATCGCCACGATGTAATCCATACGCGCAGCTGCAGGTGGGCGAAGACGACAGGAGCGATCGAGTGCAACGGCGACGTCCAGATCGATCTGCAGAGCGCCGCCGACGCCAAACGGACGCACTCCGATAGCACAGCCAAGCCTAACCTCATCCACGTTGAGACCAGCGCGGTGACATTTGATCGCAACACCGGCAAGGCCCAGACTTCGCAGCCCGTGAAGTTCACCTTGCCCAACGGTGACGGCGACGGAATCGGCGCAACCTACTTCTCCGAAGAGGGAATCTTGCGGCTGGAGAAAAATGTACGGGTGACCCTGCGCGAGACCGGGGCGCTTGCCGTGGGCAAGAAACAGGACACGCCGCCGACCGATGTCGTGCTGCACGGCAGCAGTCTGGAAATGGGAAAACAGACGCGGAAAGTGGTTCTGTCCGGACCGGCAACGGCGACGACACCCACGCAGGAACTGACTGCCGGGCTGATGACCATGCTGTTGGATGAGCAGAACCGCGCACAAACCCTGGTGGCGGAACCGGGCAGCCTAGAACAGACTCCGGAATTGGTGGCTCATGGGGGAAAGGGGCCGACCGGAGAGGGAACGCTGCGCGCCGACTGGATGAGAGCGGAATTGGCGCCCGAAGGCTGGGTCCGCACGATGGAGGCCGAAGGCAATGTGCAAGGCAAGTCCGCGAGCGGGGATATGCAGGCGGACCGCGCGGATGTAGACATGTTTCCCCGCGTGAACCAGGCGAAACTGGTGACCTTGCGCGGTAAGGTGCACGTGAACCAGCGCGACCCGAAGACGGAAACGGGCCGAAAGTTGGCGACCAATGTCCTGCAGCTGGGCTTCGCGGGCGGGAAGCCCGGGGAGCCAAATCCGGTGCAGCACGCGGAAACCTTGGAGCGGGGAACGATGGAGTGGAGCGACACGGCAACATCGCAATCCAAGCTGAGCGCGGATAAGTTGGCGGTGGATTTTGGAGCCGCGGGGAAAGCGAAGAATTTAGTGGCCACGGGAAACGTCGAAACGCAGCGCGAGCTGAAGGGCCGGCCCACGCAGACCGCGACCTCCACAAATGGCGATGCCCTGCTGGATGCGGCCGGCGCATGGACCCTCATGACGTTACGCGGAAATGTTCATATGAAGGAAGGGGATCGGAACGCGGAGGCGCAACAGGCGGTCTTTGCCCGCGCGGCACAGAGCACAGTGCTGACGGGACAAGCCGTGGCGCGGGATGAAAGCAGTGAAACCCGAGCAACGAAGATCACCTTTCACCAAGAGACGGGAGATATTGAGGCGGAAGGCAAAGTGCGGTCGACGGATCTTGGTACGAAACAAGACAGCATCCACTTTAGCCCGGTGCCCAGCAATGTTACCGCCGAACATATGGTCGGGAACTCCAAGACTGGGCGGGCGCTATACACAGGCCACGCCAGATTGTGGCAAGGACCTTCGGTGTTGGAGGCCGACTCGATTGAGCTACTGAGGGAAACGCGGGTGCTGAACGCGAATGGTAACGTGCGCGCGGTGTTTCCCAAGGAAGACAATGACACCAAAAAGGAGGATGGAAGCAAGAAGGGGAAGGACGCGACAGTGTGGCATATCTCGTCGGGGACGCTGACCTATTGGGACGCCGAAAATCGAGCGCACCTCGAAAGGAACGTCGTGGTGCAGTCAGAGAGCGAGCGAATGCGAGGGCCGGTGCTGGAGTTGTTCTTCCTGCGCGAAGGCCAGGGGAAGAATGGCATGCAGGGTACCTCCAAAATCAGCCGAGCGGTGGGGACGGGGGGGGTCGAGGTGGAACAAGGCGACCGCCGAGGGACCGCGGAGAAGGGCGTATACACGGCGGAGGACGATAAATTCGTTTTGAGCGGTGGAACGCCGACACTTTATGACGCGGAAGAAGGAAAAACCGTCGGGCGCGAATTGACCTTCAATATTGCGGATGATACGATCATCGTGGATTCGGGCAATGGCACGCGAACATTAACGAGGCACCGGGTCCAAAGATAACAAGGGACCGCCCTGCGATCCCGCGTGAAGCGGAATGCCCACACTCCAAGGCGTCGATCTCAGCAAGTCCTACCGGGGACGCAAAGTAGTTGATAACGTCGAAATCGAAATCGGACAAGGTGAAGTGGTTGGCCTTCTGGGTCCGAATGGCGCTGGTAAGACCACCACGTTCTACATGATTGTCGGCTTAGCGCGACCCGATTCCGGCCGCGTGGTGCTGAACGGGGAGGAAATCACCGACCTGCCCATGTACCTGCGGGCGCGCAGCGGGATTAGCTATCTTCCCCAGGAACCGTCGGTCTTCCGGCAACTTACCAGTGAGGAAAACCTCTTGGCGGTGCTCGAGACGCTCCCGTTGACGCCAGAGCAACAGCGCGACCGCCTGGAAGAGTTGCTGGCGCAGATGGGCCTCGAGACCGTGCGGAACAGCAAAGCCTACATGCTTTCCGGAGGAGAGCGCAGAAGGCTGGAGATTGCGCGCTCCCTGACCCTGCAACCTTCCTTCATCCTGTTAGACGAGCCCTTTTCCGGGATCGATCCTCTGACCGTCAAGGACTTACAGGATTTAATCCGGGAATTGAGCCGTTCGGGTATCGGCGTTTTGATCACCGATCATAACGTGCGGGAAACACTGAGCGTGACCGATCGCGCGTATATCGTGAACCATGGGAAAATCATGAAGAAGGGCACGCCGCAGGACTTGAGCAGCGACCCGGAAGTCAGACGTGTCTATCTAGGAGACAACTTCCGGCTGAATTAGGTCTATCCTTAGACCTGGGAAAGCATGCAATGGCTTGGCAGGGACTCAAACTTAATCTCCGGGTGACGCAGAAGCAGATTCTCACGCCGGGGCTCGTGCAGATGGTTAGCGTCCTGGCGCTGAACCGGCTGGAACTGCGGGAGATGATCAATCAGGAGATGATCGCCAACCCGGTCCTCGAGGAACTCAGCGAAGAGCCTACGGCTACCGACAATTACAGCGACGAAACATTCTTGAAGGCGGAAACGGAGAAAGTGCCGGAGAAGAAAGAGGCCAATCCGTTTGACGAATTCGACGTCGGCTCCTTCTTCAATCAGTACCTGGACACCGGGGGGGACGGCGGGCAATCCCAGGAGCGGGAAATTTCCGAGCGGCCCTCATTCGAGAAATTCCTGTCCTCGGCGGCGGGATTGACCGATCACTTGGCGTGGCAGTTGAGCGTAACGATCTGTTCGGACACCGTGAAGGAGATCGTAGAGAACATCATCGGGAACCTGGATGAAAACGGGTATCTCACGGCGTCGGTGGAAGAGCTATCGCAAGATGGAAAATACTCGCAGGACGACCTGGAAGACGCGCTCGCTGTAGTGCAGGACTTCGATCCGATCGGAGTAGGCGCGCGCGATTTGCGAGAGTGCTTATTGCTGCAATTGAAGGCTTTCGATCCACAAAATACCCTGGCCCAGCAGATCGTGGCGGATCACCTGAAACAGGTGCAAGCCAACCAGTTGAAAGAAATTGCGCGAGCCTTGAATCGCCCGCTGGAGATCATTAAGCACACGATCGAAACGATCAAGAAGCTCGATCCCCGGCCGGGACTACGTTACAACAAAACGGAACCACGGCTGGTCGAACCGGACGTGTATTTCCGTAAGGTGGACGACCAGTGGCAGGTGTTTCTGAATGAAGATGACATGCCGCAATTGCGGCTGAGCCCCACCTATCGCCGGCTCTTGGTGCGGGACGCGGCGGACAAGGACGTGCGGAACTACGTGAAGGAGCGCTTCACCGCCGCGATCCAGTTGATGAAAAATATCGAGCAGCGAAAGCACACCATTTTGCGGGTGTGCCAATCGATCATCGCGCGGCAGGGCGAATTTCTGGATCAGGGCCCGGACGCGCTGAAACCGATGATGATCAAGGAAGTGGCGGAAGAGGTCGGTGTGCATCCCTCGACCGTGAGCCGCGCCGTGGCCAGCAAGTACGCGCACACCCCGCAGGGAGTCATTGAGCTCCGGTCCTTCTTCAGCGAGGCGGTGAACGGGCCGGAGGGCGGTGGAATGTCGCTGCAGACGTTGAAGCGACTGGTAAAGAAAATGATCGATGAGGAAGACTCCGCAAAGCCGCTGACCGACGAACAGATTGCCAAGAAACTGGAAGAAAATGGAATCCACGTTACGCGACGCACCGTGGCAAAATACCGAGAAGATATGAGAATCCCGAGCACGCACCAACGCCGGGTCAAGAGTTGAGCTCACCGAAACCGTGAAGCGCAAGAAGAGCAATTCACGAACCGTACGAAATCCAGGCCGACAACTTGTCATCCTCACCGGACTATCCGGATCGGGCAAAAGCACCGTCCTGAAGGCGTTTGAGGACATGGGTTACTACTGCGTGGACAACCTGCCCGTGGAGCTGATTCCCATCTTTGCGGAGCTGCACGCAGCGGGCGAAGGCGACTTGCGGCGGGCCGCGTTGCTGGTGGACGCCCGAGAAGGCGTTCAACTCGAGAAATTGCCTGGATTGCTTAGGCATCTGCGGCGCGACCATCCCATCATCCTGGTGTATATCGAAGCGCATGAAGACGCGCTGCTTCGGCGGTACAGCGAGACCAGACGGCCGCATCCGCTGGGGAAAGATTTCTCCGTACGCGAGAGCCTGCATCACGAACAGATTTTGATGGGACCGATCCGCAAGCTGGCGGATGTGGTGATTGACACATCGCAGTTCAACGTCCACGAACTGCGAAACTTTGTGAACGTGCGTTTTCGATCGGAGAGCAAGCGGCCCTTGTTGGTGTCGCTGGTCAGTTTTGGGTACAAGTTCGGCGTGCCCACAGATGCGGACCTCATGTTCGACGTGCGATTTTTGCCGAACCCGCACTTTGTGCCGAAGTTGAGGCGCTACACGGGCAAGAATGTCCGGGTGCGACGCTATATCCAATCGTTTCCGCAAACCGGTGAATTCCTGCGACGGATGCAAGGCTTGCTAACCTACCTGATTCCCCACTACATCGAAGAAGGGAAGAGCTATCTGACCATCGCGTTCGGATGCACCGGGGGGAGACACCGCTCGGTGATGATGTCTGAGTGGATGAAGCACGCGCTCGAAAACAAGGGTCTTGCAACGCGCGTGGTACATCGGGATATTGCCAAGTAGCATTTTGCCGAGCCAGAGAATTCCCGCCTGTCTACGACCGACGAGAAAGACCTTTCGAGTTAGAAGCGGGGTGCAGCCGACGGTTGCTCCGGGATGGTGCGGTGCATGCCTTCCACCCCCAGGAAGGAGCCACGCCTGAGCGCGCTGAGTCTGCTGGAGTTGGAGCTCGGTCGGGGAGGGCCAACGCTACGAAGTACCCGGAGCGGAAAGTAGCGTCGTGAGGTCTTCTGGAGAAAGCGGCCTGCGAGGGACGAGCGAGCGATTGAGTTTGAAAGCCATTTTGCGAAGGCCGGTCGGAGAGGCGTCGTTGGCCACGTAAGGCAAGAGGCGCGTGGCAGGCCGTTCGAGTTTCCTGCGCTGACCACGAAAACGAGCGCCATCGGCAGGGCGATACTGGCTCCAGGCGATGGAGTGAACGAAACCGGAGGGACCGAACCGATCGGAGCGGAGAATCTCTTCGACGAAAACGCGGATGGGCCCTTCGAATGCATTGAGAGAATCGTGAAGAGCAATGACCGCGCCCTCGCCGAGATAGGGAGAGAAAAAATCGAAATCCTCCCTGCAACCACGATAAGAATGGTCGCCATCGATCCACAGCAGGCGGATGGGTCTATTCCATTCTGCGGCGACATCTCGGGAAAAGGCCCGACGGACTTCCACGTTCTTTTCAACGCCGGCGGCTTTTAGAGAAGCGAGGAAGTCGTTAAAGGTAGGATCCTGGTCAGGAACATCGCTGCTGATATAAGAAAGGCCCGCGTGTGGATCGATAGCCACCACGTGACCGAGACCATAGCGGGCTGCGACGGTAGCAAGCATCACCGTAGATTTACCCTTGAAACTGCCTATTTCGACGATGGCGCCTGGAGCGGGTGTGCATGCCGCCAAAGCGCCGAGAAATCGGATTTCGTTTTCGGCGAGGAACCCTGGAATGGAAAGAGCGCGTTGGAAACCGCTTTCGATTGTTTGATGGACGTCGTCGGGCAGTCGAATCACGAACCTATTCCCACCGTGGAGTGAAATCTTTTTGAGAGTAGCACAGCCACTGGCGCCGGGGGCGAATTTGAAAAGCGGGAAGTGGGCTGGCGTGCTCGAGCAGGTGTTGTCGTTGGAGCGCCCAGAAGGAGATCCCTGCCAGAAGGCCTGCCGGGGACTTGCGTGATTTGACATGCTGTAGGACGGGCGCATAGCGTACTAAGTGCAGGGGTGGGGAGTAGTTCGAGGGCCGGGGAGTGGGTCGACTGATTTCGCCACATTTAAAGCGATTGCTCGGCTACACGAAACCGTACAGCGTGCGGCTCGCGGTGGGAATCGTGTTGGTAGCGTTTGTTGCTGCGGCGGAAGCGATGATCGGGTTCATGGTACGGCCGGCGATCGATTACGTATTGGATCCCGTGAAGTTTGGATCCAGCTTGCCGCTGGTGACCCTACCGTGGAACGGGCAAGTCATCTACCTCAATAAATTCTTTCCTTCGAGCATTCACAACGTCTGGACGATTTTCTCCATCACGATTCTGGCGCTGTTTGTGAGCAAGGCCGTCGCGGAGTACCTGGGCATGACCGAGATCCAGTATGTGGGGTTGGCTGCCACACGGGATCTACGCAATGCCTTTTATGAAAAAGTGATCAAGCAGCCGATGGGGTTTTTCCAGCACAATCCCACGGGACGAATCATTTCCGTGGCCATCAACGACGTGGATCGCGTGCGTTTCGCGCTGAGCGACTATCTCGCCGATCTGTTCATGAAGAGTTTCACGTTTGTGGCCTTTGTGACCGCAATGCTTATTTTGAATTGGAGACTGGCATTGGCTACGACCGTGCTTCTCCCGGTGGTGGTGTTCCCCGTAAATAAGCTCGGCAGAAAGATCCGGCTGTCCGCGGAAAAGAGCCAGACGCGGCTAAGCGACCTGAGCCAGATTCTAGAAGAAACGGTGAGCGGGAACCGGGTTGTAAAAGCATTCGGAATGGAAGATTTTGAGGTCAAGAAATTCCACGAGGTTGCGCGGCGGCTATTGCGAGAGAACATGCGCTGGGTGCGGGCCGCGGTGGTTACCTCGCCGCTTATGGATCTGGTCAGCGCCATCGTGATTCCCCTGCTCATCCTGTATGCGCGCAATCAGATTCAGCACCAGCTGATCACCCTGGGCGGTTTCATTTCCTTCCTGTACGTGATGTTCAACGCCTACATGCCCCTGAAGCGCATGGGTTATGTGTACCAGCAGTTCCAGGCGGCACAGGGGGCCAGCGTGCAGGTGTTCGCCTATCTGGATCGCGAAGAGGAAGTGATGGACCAGACGGGCGGGAAGATTCTCGAGAGGCTCTCTCGGGAAATCGTTTTTGACGACCTGACCTTCCGATACGAATCCGAGAGTGCATCGGTCCTGGAGCATGTGAATTTCACGGCACACAAGGGAGAGGTGATTGCCCTGGTGGGTTCGAGCGGAGCAGGGAAGACCACGCTCGTGAATCTGATTCCCCGGTTTCATGAAGTGAGCGCGGGAAGCATTAAAATCGATGGAATTGACATACGTGAAATGAATCTGCGATCGCTTCGGAATCAGATCGCCATGGTCACGCAGGAAAACATTCTGTTTCATGACACGGTGCTGAGCAATATTTGTTATGGGATGGGAGACATGCCCCGGCAAAAGGTAATGGATGCGGCGCACGCGGCATTGGCTCATGATTTCATCATGGAGTTGCCGAAGGGCTATGACACGGTGATTGGGGAACGTGGGACGCGGTTGAGCGGGGGGCAGCGCCAGCGGATCGCCATTGCGCGGGCGATTTTGAAGAATTCACCGATTTTGATTCTGGATGAAGCGACATCTGAACTGGATTCCGAATCGGAGCAATACGTACAGAAGGCGCTGGCGAACCTGATGGTAGGACGAACGGCGTTTGTCATCGCACACCGCTTGGGAACGGTGAGGAAAGCCGATAAGATTCTTGTGTTGGAGGATGGACGGATTCGGGAAAGCGGCACGCACGCCGAGTTGCTGGCAAAAGGTGGTAGTTACGCGCGGTTGCACGACCTGCAATTTGCGGACGAAGAAATGCTAGCGTCGGCTGATAGGCCGAATCCCGAGGCAGCGAGGTCCGGCGAAGAAGGATGAGCGCGAAAGGAATCACGGAAGCGGGAACGACCACAACGGGCAAGGCGGAATGCCGGTCGATGACCGGTTACGCGATGGTCCGCGGAGAGTTTGCTGGATGGACAGTCCGCGTGAGCGTCAAGAGCGTGAACCACCGGTTTCTGGATGTGAAGTTGCGCATTCCGGATTCGCTGGAGCCGTACGAGCACCTGCTGCGGCAAGCGGTGCGCGGGCGAATTCATCGTGGGCATGTGGATATTCACGTCAGCGTGGAACCGACAGAAACCGCACCGGTGCATGTGAACCGGGAATTGCTGAAGGCCTACATCAATGCGGCCGAAGAATTGCGAACACAGACAGGAGGAAAGGCCGAACTGGACGCGGTGGCGTTACTGCGGTTGCCGGGCGTGATTACCGGGTTGGCGTCGGCGTTGCCGGAAACAGAAGAGGGACAGGAAGCTCTCGGCAAGGTTCTGGAAACGTACCTCCAAGAGGCGCTTGGGAAATTAGACGAGATGCGCCGGATCGAAGGGCGACACCTGACCGAAGAGTTGCGCGCGCGAGTGGCACGAATCGGCGATGATGCCGAGAAGGTGCGCGAGCTCGTGAGCACACTACGGCCGGCGTTTTCGCGGCGGCTGGAAGCGCGGCTGAAGGAACTGCTGAACGGCACGAACGTGGATCCTTCGCGGTTGGCCCAGGAGGCGGCGCTGCTTGCAGAGCGAAGCGATATCAGTGAAGAATTGGATCGGCTGCGCAGCCACCTGCAACAGTTTACGAAATTGCTGGACGGCGCCGGGGAGCTCGGAAAGAAATTGGATTTCTTGCTGCAGGAGATGCACCGGGAAGCGAACACCATGCTTTCGAAAACGCCGGGTGTGGAGAGCGAGGCGCTAGCAATCACGGGGTTGGCGTTGGAAATCAAGTCGGAGATCGAAAAATTGCGGGAACAGGTCCAGAACATCGAATGAGTGGGGAGACGGGAGTAGAGCCGCTGATACTCATTGTCTCCGGCCCATCGGGGTCGGGGAAAAGCACGTTGGTGCAGAGGGTTCTGGAGGTACCCGGGACCATGCCCTCGGTATCATGTACTACCCGGGCGCGGCGGGCGACCGAAGCCAGTGGAAAATGTTATGATTTCGTCACCGAGGTCGAGTTCCAGGCCATGGTGGTCCGAGGCGAGTTTCTCGAGTATGCGCAGGTTTTTGGGAAATACTCCTACGGGACACCGAAGAAGTGGCTGGACGAGTCGCGCCGGAGAGGCCTGGACTTGGTGCTGGAGATTGACGTACAAGGCGCCGCACAGGTAAAGCGGAAGTTGCCGGAATCGGTGGCGATCTTTATACTTCCTCCCTCGCGGGAAGAGTTGGAACGGCGGTTGCGCAGCCGGGGGCAGGACGCCGACGAAGAGATCGCAAGGCGGCTTTCGAAAGCGCACGACGAGATCGAGGCCAGCGAGAAATTTTACGATTTTTGTGTAGTAAACGATGATGTGGACCGTGCGGGACGAGAAGCGCAAGCCATTGTACTGGCCTTGCGATGCTCGAGCGCACGTCGCCGCGATCGCGTAAGACAAGTCCTAGCATCGTTTGGAGGATAAGATACTCATGACCGTGCAAACCAAAGCTCCTGAGAGCCAGTTTGCTTACGTCGTGCTGGCCGCACGACGAGCGCGTCAGATCATGGCGGGGGCGCCACCCATGGTGGACAACGTGCGCACCCAGAAAGCAACACGGATCGCGTGCGAAGAGGTCACCCATGGCCTGATCGAATACGACTTTTCCGAGGTGCCGGCGACGGAAGAGGAAAAGGAAGCCAAGCGGCGCAAGTAGAGCGCCGGCGAGGCAGCTATGCGCATTACCCTCGGCGTCACCGGCGGAATTGCGGCGTACAAATCCGCAGAACTGGTCCGCCGTCTCCAAGACGAGGGACACTCCATCCAAGTGGTGATGACGCGCGCGGCGCGCGAGTTCATCACGCCTCTTACCTTTGCCGCACTTAGCGGACAGCGGGTGATCACCGATCTATTCTCGAATCAGTCGAGCGGAGAAGGAAGCCTCGATTCCGCCATCGACCATATTGCCGTGGCGCAGCGGACGGATTTACTGCTGGTGGCACCGGCGACGGCGGATATCCTCGCGAGATTTGCGCGTGGCGTGGCGGACGATTTTCTGACTACGCTGTACCTTGCCTGCACTGCTCCCGTGGTGATGGCTCCGGCCATGAACGTCAACATGTGGCAGCACACGGCCACGCAGGAGAATGTGGTTACTCTGAAGGCGCGTGGCGTGCGGATTGTTGAGCCGACCGAGGGATATCTGGCCTGCGGCATGACCGGCTCTGGGCGACTGGCGGAGCAGGAAGAAATCTTGAAGGCCGTGCGAGAGGCGCTCAAGGCGGGGCAGGATCTGTCGGGCGAGACCGTCTTGGTGACGGCAGGACCGACGTGCGAAGACATCGATCCGGTGAGATTCTTGACGAACCGCTCGTCGGGGAAGATGGGCTACGCCGTGGCTGCGGCGGCGGCGCGGAGGGGCGCGCGAGTGGTCCTGGTGAGTGGGCCGACCTCGCTAGAGGTGCCGCAGGGAGTCGAGTGCGTCGAGGTGAGAAGCACAGAACAGATGCAACGAGCGGTACAAGCCCATTTTTCGAATTCTACCATTGCGGTTTTTGCGGCGGCTGTGGCCGATTACCGGCCCGCGGAGAAGTCCAGCCAGAAGATCAAGCGGGGTAAGGAAGGACTGACGTTGCGACTCGTGCCGAACCCTGACATCTTGGCGAATGTGGCCAAGGAAAAAGGCGAGCGGCTGGTGGTGGGGTTTGCGGCAGAGACCGAGCATGTGGCCGAAAACGCGCGGAAGAAGTTGACGCAGAAGAATGCGGACCTGATTGTGGCCAACGACGTGAGTGCGGAAGGAGCCGGTTTTGACGGAGATACAAATATTGTGACGCTATTTTCGCGCGATGGGCGGGACCTGCCATTGCCTCGGCGGAGCAAACCCGAGGTGGCCCAGCGCATCCTGGATGAGGCACTGCGCCTGCGAGCTGTGAGGAAGAGCAAGCCCGCTTCCCAGCGGGCCGGCGACTGAGCGCTCATGCACGAATCGATTCCGGAATCCCTGCAAGCGAGAATTGAAGAGCGTCTCCGGTACTACGAGGACTTGGGCATTCGTTTGTTTTACCGCGACCGACTGGCCAGTGCGGCTCAGGCCGCGACATCAGCACCAACGAGCTCCGTGAAGCCCAGCCAAACGATTTCAGAGGAGAGTTCCTTGCCCAAGCCAAAAGCCAAAGTGGCGGTGCCGCTGCCGGCTGCGCCAGCCCGGCACGTCGTCCCCGTCGTGGTGCCCTCAGGGCCTTCCTTGTTCGAAGCGGTCGAGAAGGTGAAAGACGATTCGCTGCTGAAGATACGCGAAGACCTGGGCGATTGCACGCGCTGTAAGTTACACAAGGGAAGAAACAAGATCGTGTTTGGCGATGGCAACCCCGAGGCTCAGTTGGTATTTGTCGGCGAAGGCCCTGGAGCAGATGAAGACGCGCAAGGGCTGCCGTTCGTCGGGCGCGCAGGGAAGCTTCTGACGCAGATGATTGAGGCAATGGGTCTGCAAAGAAAGGATGTTTACATCTGCAATGTGGTGAAATGCCGGCCGCCAGAGAATCGTGCGCCCGAACCGGACGAAGTGCAAACCTGTTCGCCATACCTGCTGCGGCAGATTGACACCATCCATCCGAAAGTGATCGTCTGTCTGGGAGCGGTAGCAGCCAAGACTCTCCTGGAAACCACGCGCGGGATTTCACAGTTTCGCGGAGAGTGGCTAGCATGGCGCGGACACAAGCTCATGGCCACGTATCACCCGGCGTACCTGCTGCGTAATCCGCCCGCCAAGGCCGATGTCTGGAAAGACCTGCAAAAGGTGATGGCGGAGTTGGGGCTGCAGTTGCCGAAGAAGAAGTCCTCGTAGTTTTCACGATGGGCCTTGTATGGGGATTGCTGACCGCGCTTTCCTGGGGGAGCGCGGACCTGCTGGCGCGTTTCGCCACACGGAAAATTGGAACGTTTCGCACCATGCTGTACATGCAGCTAACGGGATTGGTGTTGCTGACGGTGGTAATGCATTGGCTGGGTGGATGGGGACACCTGGCGGATGGTTCGGGTTGGCGACCGCGGGCGTGGGGAATCTGCGTCGGCGTACTGAATACCTGCGGGACGCTGGCGCTCTACCGTTCGTTTGAAATCGGCAAAATGTCGATCGTCGCACCGATCTCGGCGAGCTATCCGGCGCTGACCATGTTGCTCGCCGCGACGACGGGCGAACATTTGACCCCGGTGCGATTGGCGGGCTTCGCATTGATCCTTATGGGCGTGTTGATTGTGGCCAGGGGAGAAGAAGTGCCCGGGGATGCGCGTGCCATCGAGGAAACGAAGCAGACAAGCAAAAAGCATCCGGGAGTGGGATGGGCACTGCTTTCGGCAGTGGGATTCGGAGTGATGTTCTGGATTTTGGGGATCCGAGCCGTGCCGCTCCTCGGGAGCGCGCAGACGGTGTGGGTGATCCGATTCACGAGCGTCTTGCTGACTGCGGCGGTGATTTTGGTAATGCGACGGCCGATGGGATTGCCCCGATCGGGGGCGAACCGCTGGATTCTGGGAATCGGCATACTGGATACCAGCGCGTACGTCTTCAATAATTACGGAATGCAGCTCGAACAAGTGTCCGTGGTCAGCGTGCTTGCGTCGTTGTACGGAGCCGTGACCGTGGGATTGGCGGCAACGATTTTGGGGGAGAAAGTCACCAGGATGCAGTGGATAGGAATTGCGGCTATTTTTGCGGGGATTGTCTTGATCAGCCGGTGAGTCGGCCTGCGGCACGATCTTCCTGAGCTTTTTATCCCATCTTTGACAACTGCTACACTACACGCGAGACGAAGACGACTGCCTTTGAAAGTAGCCGCTCAACACGCCCAATGACGGAAACCTATTGCAACGTGGCGCTGGCCGTACCTTTGCGCACGACTTTTACCTATGCCGTGCCAGAAGCACTGCGCGCGCAGGTACAACCCGGGAGCCGGGTGTTGGTGCCGTTCCGAAAAAAATCACTCGTCGGCGTGGTCCTGGAAATGACTGCGACGATTCCCCAAGGGGCCAAGATCCGGGAGATTCAAAAGGTCCTTGATTTGCAACCGGCGCTGACGCCCAAATTGCTGGAACTCGGGCAGTGGATGGCGAGTTACTATCTGGCCCCGATTGGCGATGTGTTTCGAGCCATGCTGCCGCCGGTGACGGAAATCTCCCTAAAGCGGCTTGTTGTTCTGACAGAGGCGGGACGGGCGCTGGCGGAGAAATGGATAGACCGGACTACGCGGTCCGATTTGGACGGCGCGGAAGCGGATTTTTTGCAGAAGGTGCTGGAGAAAAAGGGCGGGCTGGCGCTGGGGACAGGCAGCAAGGTCGGACTCACTCCGGAGGCACTACAAAGGCTGCAGCAGCGCGGCTACCTGGAGATTCGAGAGACGGTGCAAGGCCGGAAGCGGAAAATGCAAAACGTGGTCGCCTGGAAAGGAAATGCGGCGACCGAGGAGAAGTCCGGAGAAAAAGAAGAACGGATCCGAGCCCTACTCGAAACCGAGCGCGGGCCATTGCCAATGCCACAGTTGTTGAAGCTGGCCCAGGTTTCGCGTGCGCTGATTGAACGGATGCTGCGCGATAGATTGCTGGAGAGCTGGGAAGAACCCATCGATCCGGTCGAGGATCCCTTCGAAACGGGCTACACACCGCCCGCACATACGCTGAATGAAACGCAGGAGAGCGCCTTCGCTGCGATACGCGCGCGGTTTGAGCTGGGTGAATTTGGCGTGCAATTGCTACACGGTGTGACGGGCAGCGGAAAGACGGAAGTGTATCTCCGCAGCGTGCAGGAAACACTGGCACGCGGGAAGACCGCGATCATCCTGGTGCCGGAAATCGCGTTGACCCTGTGGATAGGGCGGCAGTGCCGCGCGTGGTTTGGGGCGCGATTCGAGGGCGTGGCGGTGCTGCATTCGGCGCTGAGCGACCTAGAACGGGCGCAGGAATGGTGGCGAGTGCGAAACGGCGCGGCGCGCGTGGTGGTGGGGACGCGGTCGGCAATTTTTGCGCCGCTGGAGAATCTGGGCCTGGTGATCGTGGATGAGGAGCAGGAGAACAGCTACAAGCAGGAGGAGACGCCGCGGTATCACGGACGCGATGTGGCCATCGTTCGCGCGAAACTGGAGAACGCACTGGCGCTGTTAGGATCAGCCACGCCTTCTCTCGAGACCTACCACCACGCGGCGAACGGGAAGTATGAACTGCTGACGATGGCGTCACGCGTGGAGAACCGCAATCTGGCTGCCGTGGAGATAGTGGACCTGCGAGGAGATTTCCAGCAGACGCAGAAGACCAGCCCCATTTCGCAGGCGCTGCATGCCGGGATTGCGGAGTGTCTGTCGTTTCAGACCCAAGCGCTGGTGCTGATCAATCGGCGCGGGTATTCCTGGTCTGTGCTGTGCCGGAGTTGCGGCGCATCGGTACAGTGCGTCAATTGCAGCATATCGATGACCTACCACAAAAACCGCAATCGGCTGGAATGCCATTACTGCGGATCGATCCAGGCAGTACCGAAAGCCTGCCCGAAGTGTGAATCAAAATATGTTCACTTTTTTGGCGAAGGCTCCGAGCACTTGGAAGAGCGCCTGCGGAAAGAATTTCCCGGAGCGCGGATTGCGCGCCTGGACCGGGACACGGCGCGGACGAAGCAGCAATACCAAGAAACTCTGGGGGCATTTGCCAGCGGGGCATTGGATATTCTCGTCGGCACGCAACTGTTGGCGAAGGGGCACGATTTTCAACGCGTGACTCTGGTAGGTGTCGTTTCGGCGGATTCTTCGCTAAGCTTGCCCGATTTTCGCGCGGCCGAGCGAACCTTTCAGTTGCTCACACAAGTTGCCGGCCGAGCGGGGCGCGGGGACCTACCCGGGCGGGTGCTCATCCAGACGTATTACCCGGAGCATTACGCGGTGCAGGATGCCGTGCGCCAGGATTACTTGTCGTTCTACGAACGGGAGTTGCATTTCCGAAGAATGATGATGTACCCGCCGTTCACCTCGCTTGCGAATGTGATCGTGCGCGATGCGAATCTGGAGAACGCAATCCGGTGGTCGCGCAGGTTGTCCCAATATTTTGCACCCTACGACGGCCAGGCAGTGCGAATCCTCGGTCCGGCGTCGGCACCGCTGGCCAGATTGAAGAAAGAGCATCGCTATCAATTTTTATTGAAGTCACCGAAAAAGTCGGTGTTAACGAAAATTTTGAGCGGGGCACTGACATTCTGCGATGCAAACGAAATTCCGCAGAGGGCTGTGTTGGTGGACATGGATCCGTTGACGTTGTTGTGAGGCGAAGGAGAACACGACGACTTGGGAAGCAGTTTGTAGCGAGAATGAAGGCGGGTTCCTGCCAGGCGCAAAAGTCGCGCTTGTCAGCATCACAGATCATCATGTGGTTTGTGGCGCGACCAGAAAAAGTAGCCGGGCAGACCGAGCAGCATGATGGCCATGGCTGCGAGTAGATGCGTAGATTGGTGCGGATCTTTTGTAGCTCCATAGACGGCGTTGGCAACAATGGCCACGGCTGCCAGTAGGAAAAGCAGCGGGGTTAGCGGGTAGCCGGGCACACGATAGGGAATTGCTTTCCCGTGATTTGCGGAGCGGATGGGAAAAATCGCCGCCGCGCCCAAGCCATAAAAAATCCAACCGATCAAAATCGCACCATTGGCGAGTTTTTCGAAACCTCCTGCCAGCGCCAGAATGCAGGACCACACACCGAGAATGAAAATTGCAGCGGCAGGTGTGCCGAAGCGGGGATGGACCTCTGCAAGTTTCTTGAAAAAGAGATCGTCATTGGCCATGGCGAAAAAGACGCGGGGCGCCGTGAGCATGACGCTGTTTGTGGAGCTGAAGGTGGAAACAAGAATGGTGGAGGCAACAAGCAAGCCCGCCCACGGGCCAAGTACGGAAGTGGCGGCAGCGGCGGCGATGGTGTTGCTGGCCGTAGCGGCCCGGGGCCCAAGAGCGACGAGGTAGGCGATCACGGCAAATAGGTAGAGGCCAGCAAGCAGCAGCGAGCCAGCGAGGAAGGCGCGGGGAAAACTCTTCTGAGGATTGCGCACTTCGCCCGCGCTGTACGTGCCGAACTGCCAGCCCTCGTAGGCCCACAGCACAGTAATCATGGCCAAGCCCAAGGCGGACGTAAGCGAGTAGCCGGAAAGCGGCGAACCCATCGCGGCGGAAAATTCCCCAGCGTGTTTGCCATGCCAAAAGCCAAGAACGAGAAGGATGGTGCCGAGGATCACGATGATTCCGACCTTGATCAACGTAGTGACATTCTGAAGGTCGGAACTTTTGCGCGTGCCCCAGATGTTGACGAGAGTGACAGCGGCGATCATCAGAACGGGAACGATGATTTCACCGGCATGAGAAAGCGGGATGATCTCCTGTAGATAGGCGGTGAAAGCGTGAGCCAAGGCGGCAATGGTGGCACTGGCAATTACCAGGAGGAGCGACCATCCGTAGAGAAATGCCGGGAGCCGACCAAAGGCATCGCGGATATAGCAGTACAGGCCACCCGCTTGCGGATTGGCGGCGGCGAGTTCGGCGTAGGTGAGTGCGCCGAGGAGGGAAAGCACGCCGCCCAGGAGCCAAACCAACAGCGAATAGCCTACGGAGCCGCCCAGCTGGCGAAGAATTAAACCGGGAGTAAGAAAAATGCCGGAGCCGATAACGGAGCCGACGAAAAGATAGAACAGGTCGCGCTCGCCGAGGCTGCGCGCTAATTTGTGTGCGGCCGAATCGGGCATTCCGGTTTCTCCCCGTCTGACGAGCTGGCCGTTAAAGTGGGCTAGGCATAAAGCAAAGAAGCAAGACAACCAGTGCCAGGAATGCGCAAAATCTGCGGTTGGGGTCGAGAGGAGTTGGATCGTAAATCGGCGCCATGCGGAAGAAGCGTAAGCCGAGAAGGATCATGGCCCAGATGAGCCAACCTCTCCAAAGGAAAATGCCCAGTGGTACGAGCGCGATCGGAAGGAGAAACGAAATCAAACGGTGGGCGCGAGGACTGACCGAGCGAACTATGTGTCCGCCATCGAGTTGGCCGACGGGAAGAAGATTGAGAGCAGTGGCAAAGAGCCCGACCCATGCGGCGCGTCCCACGGGATGAAGCAGCAAGTCAGAGGCATGCGCGTTCGGCTGGACGATTGCTGTCATCAATTTCATGATCAGTGGCACGCCGAAGACGACATCGGGATCGAGGGCAATTGCCGGGACGACGCGGGCGTGCAGAACCCCATAGGCAAGAGGCGGCAGAGCAAACAGAAATCCCACGAGCGGGCCTGACGCGCCGACGTCAAAAAGGGCGCGGGAGGAACGGATTGGAGAACGAATGAGGATGAACGCCCCGAACGTGCCGATCAAGGTTGGTGCGGGAATGAAGAAGGGATAGCTGGCGTGGATGTGATGGTGACGACAGGCGAAGTAATGTCCCAGTTCATGGGCTAGAAGAATGGTGAGGAGCGTAATCGCAAAGGGCAAGCCGGAGAGCAGCCAGGAAGGATGGTGAAAGGCGAGTGCAAAGGCCTGAAAGAAAGCATCGAACGACGCGGCCTGATTGCGCGAGTACGCCGCGGCAAAATGGGCGCCGGCGAGAAGGGAAGTAAGAAGCGTGAGTGAAAATAATCCGATGGCAAGGAGCAGCGAGCGAACGGAAGGATGAACGCGTGCGGCTTGATAATACGTGCCGGAAGATTGCATGGGTGGCCATGCGCGTTGTTGCAGAAAAGCGGAAGTGCGCTGTTCTGGTTCCGGCGGGTTCACAAGGATTTACTTGGCGGCCGCGGCGGAAGTGTCTTCCAGGCCCTGAAGCTCTTTGCCGGGCTTGAAGCGTACAGCTTTGCCAGGAGGAATGCTGACTTCCTCGCCGGTGCGGGGATTGCGGCCGATGCCGGTTTTGCGAGGTTTGACGCTGAACACGCCGAACTTACGCAGTTCGATGCGCTGGCCTCGCCCGAGAGCGCTCTTGAGTGATTCGAAAACGGTCTCGACGGCCTGCTCCGCTTTCGTGCGACTAATGTTTGTCTTGGCGACCACCGCATTTACGATGTCGAGCTTGATCACACCACCCTCCAAGAATCCGTGGCCCGATGCTAGAGGCTACCGTCCGGGTTGTCAAGACGTTGCGCCTCATCTACACTGAACCTTTTGAGAGTACACGTTTTTTCCGATTTATACAGGAGGAATGGATGTCCGTAAAGCCAGACCATTGGATCCGCCGCATGGCGCTAGAGCACAAGATGATCGAGCCGTTCACCGACCGGCAAGTCCGGGAAGGGGTGATCAGCTACGGCGTGTCCTCGTATGGATATGACATCCGCGTGGCCGACGAATTTAAGATTTTTACGAATGTGAACTCTACCATTGTGGATCCGAAGCATTTCGATCCGCGGTCACTGGTGGAATACAAGGGGGACTCCTGCCTGATTCCGCCGAACTCATTCGCACTGGCGCGCTCGGTGGAGTATTTCCGGATACCGCGGAACGTGTTGACGATTTGCCTGGGGAAGTCGACGTATGCGCGCTGCGGGATCATCGTGAACGTGACGCCCTTTGAGCCGGAATGGGAAGGCTTTGTGACCTTGGAGATCAGCAATACCACACCCCTTCCGGCGAAGATCTACGCGAATGAAGGGCTCTGCCAGGTGCTGTTCTTCGAAAGCGATGAGCAGTGCGAGGTGAGCTACAAAGATAAGAAAGGGAAGTACCAGTCGCAGGGTGGAATCGTTCTGCCGCGGCTGTGAACGGCCCGATGTGGTCTGAATCGAGAAGATAATTGCGATTGAGGTCCTTCGGGGCGCAAACGGCGCGCCCCTCGGGATGGCCGCGCGAATGGGGCGGCTGAAGCCGGGAAAGTCCACCCGGTAAGCTCCCGAACCTAGCGGAAGAGTTTGGTGGCGATGTCGGCGACGTGCTTGCCCTGGTAGCGGGCAATCTTGAGTTCGTTTTCGCTGGGTTGCCTCGAGCCATCAGGGCCAGCGAGGGTTGTGGCGCCATAAGGGGTGCCACCGCTGATATCGCTCATGTGCGTGAGCCCGGATTCGCTGTAGGGCACGCCGACAATGACCATGCCGTGATGAAGCAGGGTGGTGTGGAAACTGGTAATGGTGGTCTCCTGGCCGCCGTGCTGCGTGGCCGTTGATGCGAACACGCTTCCGACCTTGCCGACGAGGGCGCCCTTCATCCACAAAGGGCCGGTCTGATCCAGGAAATTGCGCATCTGGGCTGCCATATTGCCGAAGCGAGTCGGCGTCCCAAAAATAATGGCGTGCGCGTCAGCAAGCTGATCGACATTCGCAATAGGAATTTTCGCGAGGGCCGCTTTGGCAGCTTTGGCCCCATACTTTTCGAGCACCTCGTCGGGAACAAGTTCGGGAACCTGGTAGAGCGAGACTTCCGCGCCGGGAACCTGTTTGGCTCCTTCGACGACCGCCTCTGCCATGCGATAGACATGACCGTACATGCTGTAGAAAATCACCTGAACCTTGATGCTCATTCTCATTCTCCTTTTTGAACCGAAAAGCACAAAAATCGCACCGGCGCCGCGCCGCTAAGAAATCGCGGTGAGCGGGTAACCGCGTTCGCGCCAAGCTTCGAGACCGCCTTCGAGAGGGCGAATACGCCGGATGCCACGATTGCGAAGAAGCAGCGCCACACGGGCGCTGGTGGCTTCGTTTGGTCAAGTACAGTAAAGAATGACCTCGCGATCGAGAGGCAACAGGCCGTTTTTCTCTGTCAGATCTTTGGAATCCAGATGCACCGCGCCGGGGATTGTCTCTGGGTCCGCTTCAAAGTCCATGGAGTGGCGCAGATCAACGATGGAGAGAATCTCCCCGGCATCGATCTTCTGTTTGAGCTCATCCACGCTGATGCGTCCGATACGAAGATCGCGAAGAAACTTCTTGCGGGCCAGGAATTTGTAAACAATGTAGGCGGCGAGCGCAGTGAGCAATACCACGATGAGCCAGCTGCCCAGGGCGGCGGCATGATGAGCAATGCGCTCGATTTGCCCGGTGAAGAAATAGCCGAGCCCCATGTACGTGCCGAGCCACAAGAGCACTCCGAGAGCATCAAAGAGCAGGAACCGGCGAAGCCGCATCTGGAAGATGCCCGCCAGCGGCATGGCGACGGCGTTGAGCCCGGGAATGAATTTGGCGAAGAGAAGAGATTTAGCGCCCTGCTTTTCGAAGAGGCCTTCGGTGCGGCGAACACATGAGTCCGGCTCCAGGGAGATGCGACAGAGCCACTGAACGACTTTGATTCCTTTTCGGCGGCCCAGTTGATACCAGATGGTATCTGCAAGAACAGTTGCGCATACGCACAGGAATAGTGCAACGGCAAAGTTCATCCGTCCCATGCCGGATAGGGCGCCGGCGGTTAGAAGAATCGGAAAAGAGGGAAGCGGGAGTCCAATTTGCTCAAGAAATACCCACACGACCAGGAAAAGATATCCGTGACGGAGCAGTGTTTCGAGAATCGAAGGCATGGTGGTTGACCTTGCTTTTTCTGACGTACTACTTCCTTAGAAACAAAGCAGCCTGGCCCCAGCTCCCGGACATCACGAAGTCGGCCAGCGGCTTGCGCTTGCGAGAAGCAAGTTCTCGTTCACGCAGAGTTTCAGGTAAGGATTGGGGATCGCCAGGATAACCGAGGACGAAAGCAGCGATCGGCTCCCAACCGTTCGGAATGGAAAAAAGCTCAGTGGCTTTGTGAGCATCGAAGCCGGCCATTTGGTGAACGAGAAGACCCCGGGAGGTAGCTTCGGTCGTCAAGTCAGCGACGGCCGCGCCGGTATCATAGAAAGCGTTGCGATTAGGATGGCCGTTGCGTGCGAAAGCAAGCTCGGAGACGGCGATGGCCAGAACGGGTGCCTGCTTGGCCCAAATCTGGTTGAACTCGACAAGGGTGGTCAATAACTTTGTGTGTGTGGCTTGGTCGTCCTTGGTGCCTACAATAAAGGCCCAGGGCTGCTCATTGTTGCTCGAAGGAGCCCACCGGGCGGCCTCGAAGAGACTGCGCAGTTCCTCTGCGGGAACAGCTTTCTCCGAGAAGGCGCGAGGGCTCCAGCGTTCGCGAATCAGTTCGTGGACCGGATGATCCGTGGAAGCGGGCTTGTGCAAGATGTTTCTCCCAGTTTTGTGCAAACTTCGCAACGACTGATCTAGGCAACCGGGCGCTGGCCGAACACCGCCCCCGGCCTTGCTTTCACATCCAAAGTCGAGCCGGCTTACTTTGCCGGCTTTGGAACGACCATCTCGACGTCCAAGGTAATTTCCACATTGTCACTGACGACGACGCCGCCCGCGTCCATCGTTTTGTTCCAGGACACACCAAAATCCTGACGATTAATTTTGGTTGTCCCGGAAACGGCCGTGCGTTGAAATCCCCAGGGATCTTTGATGGCAGGTTTCGGAACGGTGACTTCCAGGATGACGGTCTTGGTGTTTCCGCGAATGGTGAGGTCGCCGGTGACCTGGAGTTTTCCCGGGCCGGCGGATTCTACCCTTGTGGACTTGAAGGTGATGGTGGGGTGATTGGCGACGTCGAAGAAGTGGTCGCTCTTGAGGTCTTTGTCGCGGTCTGGTTCGCGGGTATCGACAGTGGTGGCGTCGATGGTGACGTTGACCGAAGATTTGGAGACGTCCCCGTCATCGTAAACCACCGTGCCATTGATACCGTGAAACTCGCCACGGACGGTAGAGATCATCAAGTGGGTGACCGCAAATTGTGCGTCACTGTGCCTTGGATCAATCTGATAAGTTGTGGTGCCCGCCGGCGTGGCCAGCGCGCAAAGCGCGATCACCGCCGCGCCAACCAGAATTCGAGAAAAATATTGCCTCATACGTAGTTCACCTTTTCTTTCTTGTGAGTGTTTCTTGGATGCGTGAACCCGCTAACCAGGTTCACGCTTTTCCACTTCGACCAGCAATTCCGCCAATTGCTTCAGGTGGGCGGAGGACATGTGGTGAAACTGTTTCTTGTGCAACTCATGCACCGGCTGATCCAATTTCTTCAGGATCTTGAGCCCTTCCGAAGTGATACGGGTCTTGATGACCCGGCGGTCCTCTTTCTGGCGTTCACGGGTGATGAGCTTGTGATTCTCCATGCGATCGAGCAGACGGGTGATGTCCGGGTCGCGGGAAATCATGCGCTCGCTGATCCCGCGGCAAAGGAGACCTTCGGGCTCGGCGCCGCGGAGAATGCGAAGAACATTGTATTGGGCGGCCGTGAGGCCGGCGGCTTTGATCAGTTGGTCGGCTTCCTGGGAAAGGGAATCGGCGGCCTTCAGGATAGCCACAAAGAGCTGATCCTCTAGGTGGGGAGTGGGGCAGGAAGAGTTAGAGCGTGAAGGCATGGGGGCAATATAGTCGTTATAACGACTATTGTCAAGAGGAAAATGTGGCGTGATTTGAAAACGTGCAGGGGGCAGCCCGCGCGGCGTTCTCCAGCCGAAGGGTGACTATCCTTGCGCACCGCCTCCTTTGTCGGTCCCCCCAAGTTCACGGCCGGAAGAGGGGGCGCAGATGCACTTCGCTGATAAAGCTCTGCGGACCTTGCAGGGCCAGCAGGGCCACGGCATGGGCTACATCCTCGGCCTTGAGCACTTTGTTCGGATCTTTCGGGCCACGCCCGGAAAACTCCGTTGCCACGCTTCCGGGACAAACCACGCTGACGCGGATGCCATACTCGCGCAAGTCCTCAGCCATGCATCCGCTCAATCCCTGAAGACCCCATTTCGAGGCGCAGTAGAGTCCCCCACCCGCGAAGACGTTCTTGCCCGCCAGGGAGCTGATATTGATGATGTCCCCGCGGCGACGCTGAACCATGAGAGGCACAACGGCGCGGGAGACCAGGAAGACACTCTTGAGATTCGTGTTGAGAACCAGATCCCAGTCACTATCGGTTTTGTCCTGCACCGGGCCAAATCCGGGATTGCCCAGTCCGGCGTTATTGACGAGCAAGGTAATCGGGCCGAGTTTTTCTTCGGTGGCTTGCACGAGAGCAACGATATCCTTCGGATTGGTCACGTCTGCCGGTGTGGCCAGCACCCGCGATGAGAATTCTCCCACGGCACGGGATGCTGCCTCTAAGGTCAGAGGGTTGCGGCCGCAGAGGCTCAGTGCCGCGCCGAGCTGCGCCAGTTTCCGGGAAATGGCCTTGCCAATGCCACGGCTACTTCCTGTAACGAGCGCCACATGACCTGCCAATGGCTTTCCGGATTCAGCCGGACTATTTGCGGAGCTTATATTGGTCATTTGATTTCTTCCTCGCCGAAGCCACGAATTTTATGCGAAACTCATGATACTCCAAGGATGCCGCCCGACTTCGGACGCCTCGGAGGTGAATCGGGCAAGAGGCTATCGCAAGAATGGCGGGGCACCTGTACTCAGCGAGTACTTGAGAATTTCAGCCTGTGACTTGCGAATGGGCGGCAGCAGCACCTATAATTCGTAAGTTTCCGATAGAGCCATTCTTCTTTGCTGGGATGAGTAGTACGACTGGTGAGCGCCTTTGGTTGCTGCCAGGTTGCGTTATTTTATAGATTAGCGGTACGAACGAGGAGATAACGGAATGAATGCAACACGACGGATGGCAAGCCTGGCGGTCCTGCTCGCGCTTGGCCTGTTTTGCATGAACGCAGCCCCGCTGGCGGCGCAAGATGCGGCCGCGGGTGGCACGGGCCAAAAGTACACGGTGGCGGAGTACAACGCGTACACGGCGGCGGCCAATGAGAAAGATCCGGCAGCGCAGCTAAAAGCGCTGGACGACTTTGTGGCCAAGTACCCGAATTCGACCCTGCTGAATTACGTCTACCCTCTTTACTATCAAAATTACGCCGTGCAGAAAAACTTCCCAAAGGTCATTGAGTACGCCAACAAGGAACTTTCGCTAGGTGACAAGGCCACCCCCAGCGAGCGCTACGGGGCGTATACCGCGATTGCCTACGCCTACAACCACACTCCGAATCCGGACGCGGCGTTGGCGAAGACGGCTTATCAGGCGTGCGTAGACGGCGCGAAGTCGGTGGAGGCTCTTCCGAAGCCGGAAGGTTATGACGACGCGAAATTTGCGGAAGAGAAGAAGAAGGCGGTTCTGAACTTTAACGGTACGGCCGCCGGCGCTGCCTATACCGCCAAGGACTATCCCAACGCAATCGCGATGTACAAGACGATTCTGGCGACCAACCCGGACGATTTCATCTCGAATTTCAGTCTCGGGCGATCCTACCTGGCGCTGAATCCGCCGCAACAACTCGACGCACTTTGGGCTTTTGCCCGTGCAGCGACATCGAAGAGTGCGAGCGAGCAGCAGTCCAAGCAGGTGAAGGCATACATCCCCAAGGTAATCGCGAACTATCAAGGCGGGACAGTGTGTGACGCGCTGACTCAGGCGGAATTGAACGAGTTGCTGCAACTTGCGGCCAGCTCTGCGGACCGCCCGGCGAGCTACAAACTGTATAGCAGCGCCGATCTGGATGCCGCGCGCAAGGACATGACCATTGCCTCGGTGGTGACGGATCTGAAAGCCGGCGGAGACAAGGCTAAGCTGTCTTGGACAGCGGCTTGTGGATTGGAATTTCCGGATGTGCCCGGGAAGATCATCGAAGTGACGCCTGGTGCGGACGTGGTTCTCAAGAACGCCTTCGTGACCAGCGATGCGGAATTCGAAGCGGCCACCACCGCCAACATGGAAATCACCATCAAGACCACTGACCAGCCGGAAGCGGCCAAGCTCGAGAAGGGAAATGCAGTGCGCTTCACCGGCACATTGGAATCGTACGATCCGGATCCTGCGTTCATGCTGCATTGGGATAAAGCGAAGGCCAATCCCGAAGACCTGCCGAAGGCCGACAAGAAGCCCGCAGCCAAGAAGCCGGCGGCTAAGAAATCGTAGGACGAACCAACGGGAAACTTAGAGGCGGCCCTGGGAAACTAGGGCCGTTTTCTTTTGGGGGGATTTCCACTAGCGAGAGCGGCCGCGGCGATGGTCAAGCTTGTATTGGACGACCTTGCGGCTCAGGGTATTGCGGTGAATGCCGAGTTGTTCCGCCGCTCGGGACTGGTTGCCATTGGCGCGGTCCAGCACGCGCTTGATGAAGCGTTTTTCAAATTCGCTGACGGCCTCGTCGAACAAGATTCCGCGCTCCACCATTTGTGATACCAGACCTTCCAATTGATCTCTCACGTCGGCACTCTCCGCTGCAGAATGGTCTATAAAAGAACCCGGCTAACGGCTAATCCAGATCGCGACCGACCAGAATGCGGTAGGCTTCGCGATACTTCGCGCGCGTGCCGTCGACGACATCGGGTGGCAGATCGGGACCAGGTGGAGTCTTGGGCCATTGAATGCGTTCCAGGTAATCGCGAACAAACTGTTTATCGAAGGACGGCTGAGGGCCACCAGGCTTGTACTGGGCGGCAGGCCAGAAGCGCGAGGAGTCTGGTGTAAGGGCCTCGTCGATCCACATCAGCTCACCATTCAGTTGGCCGAACTCAAATTTCGTGTCGGCCAGGAGAATGCCGCGGGGTTCGGCGTAGGTGGCAGCACGGCGATAGATCTCCAGCGTAACCGCGCGCACCTTTTCGGCAAGGGGACGACCAAGAATTTCCGCGGCGCGTTCAAAGGAAATATTCTCATCGTGGCCGCTGGTCGCCTTCGTAGCAGGTGTGAAAATCGGTTCGGGGAGTTTGTCTGATTCCCTCAGGCCCGGCGGCAAAGGGATGCCACAGACCGTTCCAGTGGCACGGTATTCCTTCCAGCCGGAACCGGAGAGGTATCCCCGCGCAACGCACTCGATGGGCAGGGGCTGAGTCTTGCGCACAACCATGGATCGGCCGACGAGGTCGTCGCGGAAGCGATCAAAGGGAGCAGGAAATTGGGTTGCGCTCAGGACGTGATTGGGGATGACGTGTTCTAGCAAAGTAAACCAGAAAAGCGAGAGTTGAGTGAGTACACGGCCCTTGTCCGGAATGGGCGTGGCCATGACGACGTCAAAAGCGGAAAGACGATCGGTGGCAACGATGAGCAGACGATCGCCGAGGTCGTAGAGATCGCGGACTTTGCCCCGTGCGACGGGCGTGATTCCCGCGAAATTGGTTTCGCGGATGACTTTTGCTGCCGAAGTTGTGCTCACGAAAGCTTGCCCCTGAGGAAGCGTTGAGCATTCTAGCGCACCGCACGGTGAAGTCAATGTGATGGATTAACAGGTGGGGGCAAAGAGACTGCGAAAATTTGTATCACGTCTATTTTGAACTCTTATCGAAAAAGAAGAGGGGCAGAAACGCATCTGCCCCAGGAAAGAGAAGTGAGATCAGGCGGCGGTGGCGGCGCGTTGCTTGCGCGTCGGCGCTCCCTCGTCCTCCCAGCGAACGCTGACAATTTTGGAGACGCCGGGCTCCTGCATGGTGACTCCGTAGAGGACGCTACCGGTCTCCATGGTTTTGCGATTGTGAGTGACAACGATGAACTGTGTCTGCTCGCTCATATCGCCGATGAGGCGCGTGAAGCGGCCCACGTTGGCTTCGTCGAGCGGCGCATCGACTTCGTCCAGGATGCAGAAGGGGCTCGGCTGATAGCGGAAGATAGCGATTAGCAGAGCAAGTGCTGTCATGGCTTTTTCGCCGCCGGAAAGCAGCAGGACGTTCTGAAGCCGCTTGCCCGGAGGCGAAGCGACGATGTCAATGCCCGCGTCACCGGAACTGTCTGGCTCGGTCAAACGCATTTCTGCCGTGCCGCCACCGAAGATGGTGTGGAAGGCTGTGGTGAAGTGAGCGTTGATGGACGCGAAGGCCTGCTCGAACCTTTCCCTAGTGATGAGATCGAGTTCCTTGATGGCCTGCTGCGTATCGGCGATGGACTGGAGCAGGTCGTCGCGCTCGCGAGTGAGGAAGGTGAAGCGTTGCTCACACTCGTTGAATTCCTCGAGAGCCATCATGTTGACCGCACCCATGTTTTCGATGCGCTGCTTCATCTCGCGATAACTAGCTTCCGCCGTGGCGAGTTCTTCGCCGGTCATAAAGGCGCTTTCCGAAGCGATGAGATCTTCCGGTTGCGCGTTCACTTCGGTGAGGCAGGTTTCGCGCAGGTGCTGCCGATCGGAATCATTGCGTGCCTTCTCAATTTCAAAATTGCCGCGTTCATCGCGCATCTCTTGAAGCGTCTGGCGAGCCATCCGCAGATGATCTTCGAGTTGCGTGACGCGGATGCGTGCCTCATCCCATTCCACTTCCATTTCCTTCTGGCGCTCGGCGAGTCGCGTCTTCTCGACGCGAAGAGTCTCAAGTTGGATGGTCAATTCCTCAGACTGGCGGGCCATGGCCGCCGTTTCTTCGTTAATGGAGGTTTCCTGTTGCCGCAGGGCTGCTTCTCGGCGCTCAAGATCCGCGCGCTCTTCCTGGAGGCGGTTGGCAATCGCTTCCGCAGAGGCGAGGCGTTCATTCATGGTGGCGAGTTCGGCCTTGGCCGTGGCCAGCTCGTCGCGTTCGGACTGGACTGCGTTGCGGAGTTGCGCGACCTCTTCCGTGAGGCGAAGAGTTTCGGCTTCGGCTTCAGCGCGGCTCGAGGCGGCGAGGTGGTGCTGCGTCTGCGCCAAGAGTGCTCGCTGTTGCGCGGAATCTATTTCCTTGCGGACACGGGTCAATTCGTTCTGGCAAATGGTTAGATCCAGGCCAAGTCGAGCCAAGTCACTCTGCATCTGTTCGTGGCGGTGCTTGGCGGCGAAGAGGGTGCGTTCGGATTCGCGCTGCAGGGCGTTCGATTCTTCCTGAGCTTGCTCGGTGGAGCGCAAGTCAGCGGAGATGACTTCCAGTTCCGCCTGGATGGAATTGCAGCGCTGTTCAAGATGTATCAATTCGGCATTCACGGCGCGGAGTTCGCGCTTCATGCCGAGTGGTCCGGCTTCGTCGGGGCGGCCCCCAGTCACCATCCGGCCCTGATAGCAGGTGCCTTCCGGCGTCACGAAGGCGTATTGCGGGTACTCGCGTGCTAGCTTTTCTGCGGCAATGGTTTCCGTGAGGTAGCCGTTGCGCAACCTCGGCAGGAATTGCTTTGCCGCCGGACCAAGGGGGTCTCGGAATTCCACAAGCTTGTCGAGGCGAGAGATGACGCCGTCTTCCGAGCGGAAGTGAATGATGGGCTCGTACTCATCGAGCTTCAGGTTGCGAAGGGAATCGACAAAGAAAGTAGCACGGCCGCCGACCTCTTCCCGAAGCATGCTGACACCAGCGCGGGCGTGGTCGTAGGTCTCGACGACAACGTATTCCAATTCTTCGCGCAGGTATTGTTCGATGGCGGCTTCGTGTTGTTCCTGAACTTCCGCGTAGTCGGCCAAAACGCCCACGGCACGAAAATCCTGGCCGCCATGGCGTTCGTTCGCGGCAAAAAGTTTTTGGACCGCTTCGCCGGTGTAGGAATGGTCGTTCAGGATACGCGTCAGCGTGGAATGGCGCGCGCGAATGCTGGCCAGGGAATCACGTAAAGAATCGGCTTCCTTGGAGGTGCGTTCGCGGCCCTGGCGCAAATCGGCCAAGCGTGCCTGGAGCTGCGCGGCGTTAACTTGGAGGGCGCTCAGCTGGGTCATGGCGTCCTGCAAGCTCTGCGCGGCCTGCTCCGCATCATCGCGGACACGAACGGAGGATTCAAGAAGTTCAGCTTCGCGCACTTCCAGCTTGTGCATCGATTCGTTCTGATGTACCAAGGCTTCTTCGGCCTGCTTCTGTTGGCCATGGAGTTGCAGGACGCTCTCGCTGGCCGCTGTGGCTGCTCGGCGCAAGCCTTCCATACGGGATTCGGATTCCGTGATTTGCGTGGCGCGGGAAGTGGCGCGCAAGGCGAGCTCTTCCACGCGAGCATTTACGGTCACCGATTCAGATCTTGCGGTGTCCACAGCTTGCTGCTGTGCGACGTTCCGGAATTCCCATTCCAGATGCTGCGCGGTGACGGTCTGGCGTTCGCTGGCAAGCTGCTCATTGCGGCCGGCAAGCTCTGCGCAGCGGGTGCGATTGAAGGTGATGCGGTTCTCGCAGCGATCCACCTCCAAGGCGGTCTGGTTCAAAACGTTTTGGTTTTGTCGAATTTCCGCGTCCAGGGAATAAATGCGCTGGCTGAGGCGGTCCTGGTCCGATTCCTGCTCGTGGATTGTTTGGGCGTGCTGCGTTTCCGCGGTTGTCAACTCGTTCAGGCGAACACCGACGCGCTCGGCTTCCGCATCAAGTTCTCGGGCTTTGCCAGCCAGCATCTGGCGGACGATGCCGCGCATTTGGTCGCGAATTTCCGAATAGCGGCGGGCCTTGGCGGCCTGGCGTTTGAGGGAACCGAGCTGTTTTTCCACTTCGACGACGATATCGTTGACGCGCGAAAGATTTACCTTGGAGGATTCGAGTTTGGCTTCGCTGAGACGCTTCTTGGTCTTGAACTTGGTGACGCCGGCAGCTTCCTCAATGATGGCGCGGCGTTCCATGGGCTTGGTGGCGAGAATCTGACCGATGCGCCCCTGTTCAATGATGGCGTAAGAATCGGGACCTAGGCCGACTCCCATGAACATCTCCTGAATGTCGCGGAGTCGGGCGATGCGGCCATTGATCAGATATTCACTCTGGCCACTGCGGTACAGCCGGCGGCTGACAACCACCTCGCCAGGCTTGCTAAGCATGGCTGGCTTTTCTGCCTTCTTACGTTTCTTGGCGAGGAATCCCGATTCGGCTGGCACAGCGGGTTGGGCGACTGCTTCGTTCTGCTCCGTGGAGGCCTCGCTTATTTCGGTCTGTACGGGTTGTTCACTGGAAACAGGCTCGGCGGTTGGTGCATCGGCAAGCGCAGAACTTTCCGCGGAAGGATCGGCGTTTTCGGGGGTATCGACGCTTTCCATCACGAACCTTGCGGCTTCGGCCAGCTCGGGGTCTTCCATGGTGATGGTGACTTCGGCGAGGCCCATGGGGGGGCGCTTGGCGGTCCCGTTGAAGATGCAATCGGCCATGCGTTCCGCGCGGAGGGACTTGTGGCTCTGTTCGCCCAGTACCCAGCTGATGGCGTCAACCACATTCGACTTTCCGCAGCCGTTGGGGCCCACGATGCAGGTGGTGCCATTCCCGCTGAAGGTCACGACGGTGCGTTCGCAGAACGACTTAAAGCCAACGATTTCCACTTTTCGCAGCTTAAGCAAGGTTTCCCCTTTTGTCGTAAACATCCACTTCGCGATGCACTACCGCACATGCTACGCCTCGAACAGGCAATGAAAGGGCCAGGGCTACACCACGCGAAGAGAGACGACTTTCCTTTCCTCGAGGGGAGGTTCTTCGGCGCGACGTTTCTGTCTGTAACAGACAGAAAACACACACGTTTGGCAGGTTCTCAGTCAGAGGCCTAGCCGCCTGGCGCTAAGATGGCGGTACGGGGAAAAAGCGTATCATGTGAAGGTTAGGCTGTAAAGAGCTACTCAAGCAGTAGTGGCCCTTCTCCCCACGCCACAAGACGCTTCCGAACGCTAGGTGGCGGCCGGAAGGGATATCTTCCGGGCGACGATGCGCAGGCGGCGGTAATCGATCACCCAGCGACCGTCCCGCCACAGCGCCGCGCGGGCTTCGTGCTCCACAGCCGAAAGGAACTGTTCTCGCTGTTCGGCAGAAAATGAGTCCAGAAATGTCCCGCCAAACATCTCGACCCAGTGGCGCAGGCCACGCGCGCCATCCTCGAGCGAGGTTGGACGGTCGAAGAGATTTGCATAGATCACTTCCAGGCCGTGCTGCTCCAGTAGTCCAGAGTATTCCGCGACACTTGGGTAGTACCACGGACAAGGGACAGCTGCGGGCAAGCCGAGATTGCTCCAGGCGCGCCTGATGGCGGCCAGGAGTTCGCCGACATTGCCCTTGCCGCCGAACTCGGCAACAAATCTGCCGCCGGACTTCAGCGCCTTGGCCAGGCCGACAATCACCTTTTCGGGTTCCTTGATCCAGTGCAGCGTGGCGTTGGAAAAGACGGCGTCGAATGGCTCGGGAAACGAAATCTCCCGGGCATCCATGACTTCAAATTGCTGAGCAGGATATTTTGCGCGGGCCTGTTGAATCATGTCAGGAGAACGGTCGACGCCGATAATCTTGGCGCCCGTTGCGGCGATCTGCTCGGTCAGATGGCCGGTGCCGCAGCCCAAATCCAAGATGCGCTCTCCCGGTTTCGCTTCGAGAATATCCAGGAGTCCGGCGGCCATCTTCCAGACGAAGGAGTGTTTGTCATCGTAGAGTTCTGCATTCCACTCTGTTCCTTTTGCCACCTTCAAGCCCCTCCGAACTCCAGCACTGCTCCGCCGATTGTCTCTAAAGTTTCGCTCGCATTCCTTCCGAAACGAACGACCGCATTGGCCAAGCTCGCGTTCGCTACGGGAAACGTACCGGAGCAGTCCGTCTTCACATAAGGGAGTTGGTGAATGCCCGGTGAGAGAGCTTCGATCGTGGCTTCAACGGGGCAACCATCGGTCCCCGAAGCAGAAAACCTCCACCGCAGGCGAGTGGAATCGCGCTCCAGTTCGATTTCCTCGAAGCGTTTCAGAATCCTCGGTTTTCCATCGTGCCACCAGATCGCTTTACGAAAAGTCATGCCGAATGGCAAATCGTAAACCAGCGCTTCGAGAGTGCTGGCACTACCGTGTGATCCGGGAAAATACGCATGCATCCAGCGCCAGTAGGTGCGGTGGCGGTAACCGCAATTGTGGCCTTGCACGCCGAAGCCGAGTGGATCGCCGGAGAATGTGGTCCCGTCGAAAATGATTTCGCCGGAAAATTGCGCACTGGAGTGAGGCGATTTCGAAAAACCAATCCAGCCCTTGTCACTGAGGACCGCGCCGAAACTCGAGTGGTTGCGTAGCTTCCAGGAAATGGCATGCCCGTCTACATGGAGAACACCCCAACAACTGTTTTCGTCGATGCCGTTTTCAGCAATTCGAAAATGGAAGGGTAGTTGTCGGCGGCCACTCAATTCCAGGGCCTCGGTCGGATAGCCTTGGATGAGGGTTTGCGGCTTGCCCTCACGAGGGAACCAGGTTGCCCAAACCTGCACCGGCATTCCCGACGATTCGGCACCGCAACCATTCCGACCCAAATTAGTCAGCAAATAGCGAAACCACCAGGCAGCGCTCCCGTCAGCCAAACCGCAGCGCACGAACCACACCTCATAGCGGCGCTTCATGTGACGAGCGGAGTAAACGGCGTTCATTTGGCGGTTGTCAAAAATTTACGAACCTCTTCCGGTGGCCATCATTCCGGGATCGAACAAATGCATTTTCCGTCCCGTTCGGACTTTATCACTGTGCGACTACTGGAAGGAATCAAAGGCAGGGTAGAATCATCCACTAGGCACGCCAATCTACCGCCGCCATGGCCAAGAGCGCTGCGCGTGCGATGGGTAGTTCCCTGGGGCGGCAGTTTGTCCGCGGCGTGCTGGGTTCTCTCCTGGGTGGCAACAAACGCTAAGGTTGCCCCACGATCGCTTAGCAGATTCGTCGTTCTTTACGGCACTGTCATTGCGGCGCGTGCGAAGCCTCGGATACAATCGAACGTTTGCTGGCGAGCTGAAGAGGCGACTACGGAAGGTCCATGCACGAAATCCAGGTCCATAACACTTTGTCTGGAAAGGTTGAGCCGTTTGTTCCGCTGAAGGCGGGCGTGGCGCACATGTACACCTGCGGCCCGACGGTTTACGACTTCGCGCACATCGGCAATTTCCGTACCTTCGTCTTCCAGGATATCTTGCGGCGTTTCCTGAGACTGCGCGGCTTCCAACTGACGCATGTGATGAACCTTACGGACGTCGACGACCGCATTATCGCCAATGCCGCCGCCGCCGGCGCGAGCATTCGGGACTATACGGAAAAGTATGTGCAGGCATTCTTCGCCGATTGCAGGACCTTGAGTGTCGAGTCCCCCGAACACTGGATTCGCGCTACGGAAAATATCGATTCCATGGTGGAACTGATCCAACGCCTTCAGAAAAAAACCTATACTTACGATTCTGAAGGCTCCATTTATTACCGCATCGCGAAATTCAAGAACTACGGAAAATTGTCCAAGATCGACCTAAGTGGCATTCAGGCGGGCGCGAGAGTGGACAACGACCGCTATGAAAAAGAAAGCGCCCGGGATTTTGCATTATGGAAGGCGCCGAAACCGGGCGAACATTTCTGGGAGACGCCGATCGGGCCCGGTCGTCCCGGATGGCACATCGAATGCTCCGCCATGGCCATGAAGTTTCTCGGCGAAACGATTGACATACACACCGGCGGTATCGACCTGGCATTCCCTCACCACGAAAACGAAATTGCGCAAAGCGAAGCAGCCACCGGCAAACCGTTCGTGCGCTACTGGCTGCACGCGGAGCACCTGTTGGTCGAAGGCGAGAAAATGTCCAAGTCCTTGGGCAATTTCTTTACACTGCGCGACCTCTTTGCCAAAGGATACAAACCTTCGGCACTCCGTTTCGCGCTTGCCAGCGTGCCGTACCGGCGGCAATTGAATTTCACCTTTGACGGCTTGCAGCAAGCCACCAGTTCAGTGGAACGGCTGCGCAACTTTGCAGCGCGATTGACCAACGAGAAGTTTCCGGCCGGGAAGCAGGCCTCAATGGCAGCACGGATCGCCAAAGCTGCCGACGATTTCGATGCCGGACTGTCGGATGACTTGAACACAGCGCAAGCCCTGGCGGCAATGTTTGATTTTGTGAGGGAAGCCAATATCGCCATGGACAAGGGTGAATTCCGGCAGGGGGAAGTGAAAGCGGCGCAGGAATTTCTGGCCACTTTTGACAAGGTCTTTGCGGTTCTCGAAGACAACGACGCTGCGAAATTGAGTTCACTCGGCTACGGTGGGAGCGAGGGGGTTCCAGACGATACGGAGATCGAAAAGCAGGTGGCCGAGCGCCAGGCCGCGCGAAAAAGGAAAGATTTTGCAGAGTCCGACCGCATCCGTAACGAACTCCTTAAGCGTGGTATAATTTTAGAAGATACGAAAGAAGGCGGCGTGCGCTGGAAACGCAAATGAAATACCTTCATTTTCTAAAACATGACCGGGTCGCGGTGGGTCCACGCGTGCCGCGTAAGTTTCGCCCGTCCAGTCTTCGCCCCAGCTTGTACAGCGTAGATTAAATACCGTTGCTTTCAGCAGGTGAGTCGACGGGACGGTTCCCCGTCTGTTCTTGCTCTCCCTTCCGCTGCAGTTCCTATCCACGCGAACGATTGGATGAATTTTGGAGGATTTATGATTACCGCTTCGGAAACAAAATTGCCACATATCAAAACCATGCTGCCCGGGCCTAAGGGCCAGCAGGTGATCGAGTACGATGCGAAATACATCTCGCCCTCACTCTCGCGCGTCTATCCCATGGTAGCCGAGCGTGCCAGCGGCGCGATTGTCGAAGACCCCGACGGAAACACATTCCTCGATTTCTGCGCCGGCATTGCCGTGTGTTCGACCGGACATTGCCACCCGAAGGTGGTAGAAGCCATCCAGAAACAGGCCGCGGAGCTGATCCACATTGCCGGAACTGATTTCTATCACCGGCATATGCCGCAATTGGCGGAGCGGTTGGTGGCAACAATGCCGAAATCCCACGAATGGAAAGTTTTCTTCGGGAATTCCGGCACCGAAGCAGTGGAAGGCGCAATCAAGTTGGCGCGTTATGCGACAAAGCGCGACAAGCTGATTGCATTTTACGGCTGCTTCCACGGCCGCACGCTCGGCGCACTCTCGTTGACCGCTTCGAAGAATACACAGCGCAAGAATTTCGGGACCTTGCTCGGTGGAGTGGAACACATTCCTTACCCCTACTCTTATCGCTGTGCGTTGGGCCACGGCAGGGAAGAGTGCGGAAGCGAAATCATTGACCTGCTGGAACAGCAGATTTTCAAGCGCTTGTTCGCCCCGGAGGAAGTGGCCGCGATTATCGTTGAGCCCATTCAAGGCGAAGGCGGGTTCATTCCCGCGCCACTAGCCTTCCTGCAGGACCTGCAGCGCATCTGCAACAAGCACGGAATCATGCTGATTTTGGACGAAGTCCAGGCTGGCATGGGCCGCACAGGCAAGATGTGGGCTTACGATCATGCGGGTATCACACCGGACATCGTCTTGACCGCCAAGGGAATTGCCAGCGGCATGCCGATCAGCGCGTTCATTGCGAAAGAAAGCGTGATGCAATGGAAACCGGGGTCGCATGGCACGACCTATGGTGGAAACCCTGTTTGCGTTGCGGCGGCTCTGGCCACGCTGGACTTGATCGAGGGGGGATTGCTGGCCAATGTGAAAAGAGTAAGTGACCACATTTTCAATAAGATCAGCGACTGGCCAAAACAGTTCAAGATTGTGGGCGATGTGCGCGGCAAAGGCTTGATGATCGGAGTGGAGATCGTCCGTGACCAGCAGACGAAGGAAAGAGCCAAAGATCTGCGGGACAAAGTGGTCCTCAACGCTTTCCACAAAGGACTGCTCACGCTGGACTCCGGCGAAAACTCCATCCGCATCTCTCCACCGCTGGTCGTCGACGAGGAACAAGCAGACTGCGCCATCCGGATTCTCGGAGAGTCCATCCGGGAAGCCGAAAAAACACTGTAGCTGAAGGTGCAGGAAAACTGGCAAGTAAAGAACGAAACAACGAGAATCCCGTGGGGTCAGAGAAAATCGACGGCCGCGGGATTTTTCTTGTACTGCTGAGCATGAACCATAAACAGTAATGTGTACCTGAAAATCGTGGCGCGCACTGGATTTGCTCAGGTGAAGTGGCGGTCACGACAAGCACTTCTGGTTTTCGGAAAAGCCACAAACAAGGCGAAAAAACGGGGCGTTGCAGATCGGCGAGCGTGGGCAAACGTATCCTTGCCGGTACCCTCGGCGCCCGGGCTAACCCTTCCTTGTGCGCCACGCAATGCCATCCCAGATTAAAGGGGAGTTGGCTTTGATCGGCTACGAAGGCGAGACGCTGGCTATAGTGGAGGCTGGGAGTCGCAGGGCTAGGAAAGGCCAGACAGTCTTGCGCGAAATGGGCATAACGAAAGAGAAGCACGAAGGACCGTTGCGCCCCGTTGACTATTTCTTGCGCGAACGGCACATCCTGCCGTGTCCGTTGCGCTTCGATCTTGTGGCCATCGCGAATACCCCCGGCCAACCGCCTGTTGTTCGACTGCACAAAGCCGCCCTCGGCCCGTCAGTGCCAGCACGATTTGAATAGAAATAACACGGAATTTCGGCCGCTCACTTCCATTGAGGGCGAGTAAGAGTACAATACAAAGTCGGTGTGGGCTGCCGTGGAGAGATGAGTGCACAGGCCAGCCTGGAGGCTACGCTTTGCCGGAGCTACGTAAGGATCCGATTACCGGACGTTGGGTAATTATTTCGACGGACCGTGGAAAGCGTCCGATGGACTTTCTCAGGGAAAGCGTTTTCCCAGGGCCGCCGCGGAATTGTCCGTTCTGCCCGGGAAATGAAGGAAAGACTCCGCCGGAGATTCTCGCCTACGGGCGCAACGGGACCGGTGCAAATTCCTCAGGCTGGAGTATCCGCGTGGTGCCCAATCGTTTTCCCGCCTTGGGAATCGAGGGAGAACTCGACCGCGAGGGTGAGGGCCTGTTCGACAAAATGAACGGCATTGGCGCGCATGAGGTGATTATCGAGACGCCGCAGCACCTAACCACGCTGGCGCAACTGCCGCAGAAGTCCGTTGAGGATGTCTTGTGGGCCTACCGCGACCGCATGCTCGACCTGAAGAACGACAAACGCTTCCGCTATGTACTGATCTTCAAGAATCACGGCGAGGCGGCGGGAGCTTCTGTGGAACACCCACACTCACAATTGATTGCGCTGCCCATTGTGCCGCGGCGCGTCCGTGAGGAAGTAGATAACTGCTGGCACTATTACGATGAAAAGGAGCGCTGCATTTTCTGCGACATCGTTCGCCAGGAGCGCGACACGGGTGAGCGCGTAATCGGAGAGAACGATCATTTCATCACGTTGGCTCCTTATGCCCCGCGTTTCCCATTCGAAATGTGGCTGTTGCCGAAAGTCCACGGCTCCGCTTATGAAAATAATCAAAGCTCCCTGTACGCCAGCCTGGCACAAATGCTCAAGGACACCCTGATGCGCATGGACGCGGTGCTAGATCGCCCCGCGTTCAATTTCATGATTCATACGTCGCCCATTGGGGAAGAGATCAATGACCATTACCACTGGCACATCGAAATCATCCCGAAGCTGACCAAGGTGGCGGGATTCGAGTGGGGAACTGGTTTCTATATCAATCCCACACCGCCCGAAGAGTCGGCCAGATTTCTGCGGGAAGCGCAGATCGAGGAACCGGCGAAGAAGTGAAACAGGGCTTTACGCTTCACTTTACGCTTCACAGCCTTGACCTACACAGTATCGATGCTCTAAAAGGAAACCCGGCAGCGCTGACACGGGTTGCACAACTCCGTTATACTAGTAGAGTTGAGGCGCGGTACCCAAGTGGTAAGGGAGAGGTCTGCAAAACCTTTATGCGTGGGTTCGATTCCCACCCGCGCCTCCATTAAATCGCCAATAAAAATGCGGCTTTCCGAAGGGATGAAAATATACTGTGCTCAAATTGGACCTAGGGTCAAGCGGAAAGTGCCCGAGAAACCTCTTTTTCCAAGGCTTCCTGCCGCGTCTTGACCCATGGTGAGTAGTGCTTCTGCGTGATCTTCAACGACTGATGGCCGAGCAGAATCGACACGGTCTCCAGTGATACGCCCTTCTCCAACAGCCCGACCGCAAAAGTGTCCCGGAAACGGTGCGTATGCCCATTTTCGATCTTCGCGTCCGTGAATACACTTGATATGCGCTTACGCCACACGGACGCGGCTGCTTGCACCTTCGAATGCCCAGACCAAAAGAAGTACTGCGGGTTCTTGTGAGGAAGCGACCGGAGGGCATTAGCGACCGCGTCGGGGATTGGCACATAGACGGGTTCCCCCGTCTTGGCTTGGTAGAGCCTCAGCTTGCTCCCGTGGAGGCTGTTAACCGCCAACACCGTAGTATCGGAGATACGCAGTCCTGAGTGCCGCATGACTTGAACGAAGGCGTTTGTACGCGGGTCCGTGGCGGCTTTCAGAATGTACGCCATGTCATCTTCGGAGAAGGGGAGTGTCGGGTTTGTTTTGACGTTGGGCGTGTCCATCTCTTCGGCCCCGTTCTCTTTAACCCACTTCCGTCGAACCGCGAACTTCAAGATATTCCGTAGGCGCTCCAGTTTCTTCAAAGCAGACAGCGGAGCATCTTTCCACGTGGACCGGAAGGCGCTCAGCGTGTGCAAGTCTAACTGGTCCACATAGCGCAAGCCTTTGTTTGTGGCGAATGCCTCCAACTGCCTGAACAACAGGACGTACTTCCGATACGTCTCCGTCCCGAGATTGCGTCCGGAAGGTGATTTGGCGTCCGCCAAGAACGCTTCTTTCCATGTATCGATAGATGTGCGTTCGCCAATCTTTGGCGGCTCGCCCTCGGCTTCCCAGTGCCGAGTGACCGCCATCGCTCTCGTCCAATCACGGAGTCCGGTTGATTCCCTAACTTTGCGACCATTCGGCAATGTTCCCGTCGCCCAAATCGGACACCGACACTTCGTCTCCGAGCGTTTCTTGAGCTTACACTTGCCCGGGTTGTGGCGACGCCAGATCGTTAACATTAGGCGGAGAGCCTTTTGTGCACCCGCTCAGCAATTTCCAGCGGAATGCGAAGCGTGACGTAGCTGCGCTTATACTTCGCGCCTGTCTTGCCAATCTTCAAGACGCCCGGCTCTTCCCGGAAAATACTCCTAATTGTCTCCGTAGAAACGCCCCACGCCTTTGCCAGCTCCTCCGGTTTGAAGTGTTTGTCGATGGCCTCGGCCATAAGAAGGTGGGTCAGGTCGAATTGACGCCACTTTCTAAACTTCTCGGAACTGCGGAGCGTCTCGACATGGTCGATGGTCCGGGTCATTTCGCTTTCCCAATTTTTTCTTGAATGGCTTCTATGACCCACGCGCGCAAAGTCTTGCCTTCCAGTGCAGCTGCGGATTTGGCGCGGCGGATTACGGAGATTGGAATTGCACGCAGGTTCAAACTTCCTTTATCTTCAGGCATGGGACAGATGTAACATATGCAACTCACGGTCGTCAATAGAACGGGCAGGTGCTCGCGGCGGGGAGTTCCGGAAATGCATAAATCGGGTTGAGTAGGCATCGCCTAGAAAGTAGTCACCTGCTTGCAGGTCACAGGCTCCTTAGACCAAACATCGATTACAACTGGATTAGCCGGACTAAAAGGCGGCGTAGAAGAGCCGTAGGAATATGCGATTACGCTGGGATGTTCCTTCAAAATCCCGAAACCAACCATCATCTGAACGGTTCCCGTGGTTCCTCCTATTGAAGGTTGAACATCGAGTAGTGGTTTATCACACTGAACGAGCATTTTCAGAGTTGGGAAGGATTCCGTCGTCTGTATCACAATCTCAGTTTCATAAGGTGCGTCTGCGCGAGTGGAGGTTTTGGAAGTCTGACTTATTGTCAGTTTTCCACTATTTGGTGGCAGGGAGGGCTGCTGCGATTTTCCAGTGGGTAAGGTCTTGGAAGGAAGAGACGAAGCCTTCGTTTCCGACTTATTGTTTGTATCATAACTTTCGGTATTTGGTTTCTGTTCAGGATGCTTCACAACCGCCGTTGGATTGCCGAGAGTCTGGTGTGTCTCAGTAGGTCCCGGCGAAAGCGCAACGTCACGCTGTCTAGGCACGTGCGTTAAAGCCTGATATTTGAACCATGCAGCACCAACACCGACGAGAACCAACACAGCGACGAGAGCAATGATTATTCTTTTCGTCTTTTTCCTGTAAGACTCGGCCCCTTTCTCCTCAAAAATCTGTTTCAATTGGTCCGGGGTCATGGCTACCAAAGATTCACCGGACCTCATGTAGTAGGCCCCATCGAGTTCGTGTGGGTGCCCAATGGGACGTGATGGAATGTGGAATACCAGAACCCTTCCATCTGGGTGCTGCACCTCTTCCACATCTACGCGAAAGTGAAGTTTGTTGAAGATGTCTTGAGCTGTTTTGACTGTATTAAGGAAGGCCTTCGTTCCCACCACCGAGCGCGGCGGGCGATTCGCTACCCCGAGTAGCAGGATTCCGCCTCGTTCGTTAGCTATCGCTACACAATAAGAGAGTAAGTCCCCAAAATCGAACTGATTCTTGGCTTCCTTAAATTCCAAATTCTCAGTTTCTGACTTAGCCGCCCTCCAAGCATCTATTTGTTCGACAGTGGTTCGCTTTGAAAGCAAGGTTGGAGACCTCGAAACGACAGGCAAGGAAGAACGAACCGGATTCTATAGCCGAGTGTGACGCGATGTCACAAGCACAGTCATTGACGCCGCTTCACCCTCTATCCCAGATTATATCAAGTGCGAAGACGGCGCTCTTAGGCCGGGCGGGTATTAGTTTGGTTTCGAGTTAGACGGCGCGACGGAGGAGATTGTGGAATCCTCCAACACGACTATGGGCTTGCCACACTGGCTACAGAATTGCGCATCTGATGGATTCTTGCGTCCACAATGGCAACAAAACACCACTTCCTCATTTCTTGGCCTGTTTGACCCTGGGATTGTTTGGTCCGAGTTTACTCCCTTATCACTTGCGGGACCACTTAAATCTATTGACTGTTTGATTGGGGCTTGCTTAACTTTCAAGAACTCTTCGAGCTGACCCAACTCGGCTGTCTTCTTGGGTGAAACACTGCCGTCGATTGTCGAAATGAGTGCCGCGAATTTACAGAAAGGGTGCCCTACTTTTGGGGCGTAGGCTGTTCCATGAGCTCTGTCACTCAGTTCCAGCACATTGAACGTGAAGCAAGATTTTGTAGTGAGTGCGCCAGAGTACGTTACTGGGTCCTTAGCCGCGGCATTTGACATGAATCGGGCCATTGCTGTCGGAGCGAGACGACCGAATATGGAGGGGTCCAATTGGGAAAATATGTCCCAACAAAATTGAGCCACCCGGTCCGAAACGTTGCCATCGATCGTGGAGAACCTAACGGCTATGAAGAAAAGATCGTTTACAAAATAATCTTGAGCGGGTGTTTCATCGGGCTTCCCTTCGATCTCAGTAAGTGCCTCTTGGAGTGGCGACTTGATCAAAACAAATAGGTCCGCTAATTCCTGTTTCATCTGTTTAATCTCCTTGTCGTCAATGAGCAGAACGCTTTTGGCAGGGGTGTCGATGCCCAAGTTTAACGGCGACTCTGCCGCACTGTGAGGGTTATCAGCGGTGTCAAACACGTTTGGAATATGAACGTACTGGGTTACCCCCGAGGCAAACTCCGAAGCTTTCTGGAAATTTGACGCTTGCAGGAGAATATTGACTCCGGTCGAAGAATTGATTTGAATTTCGGCATATCGAACCACGGGCACCTGAAAATTGTGCACAAACCGTCGATCTGGTCCGCCAGCCTTGTTTGTGTAGCGCCAAGTGTGGTCCACGACCGAAGCATCAGAGGGAACTTGGGAATACTCAACAAAACGGGTTTCACCCAGTTGCAATCGCAGGTCGCGATACGAAACTGCTCCAACTTCATTTCCTTGGTAGATCAATATTCTGTCAGGGAAAAAGTAAAAAGTCTGGTCCGCTAACGCCAAATGCCATACCGCAATATCAGTTTGGGTGAAAGGCGGGGGACCCAATTCCATGCTTGCTTGTTTCTTGGATACCATGGTTGCTGCCCCAGAGTGATACTTGGGACGGTTGATCAGTTGTTCACTCGACATTCTCCAAATCGCTGAGCAATTTGCCAGACTTTCCAGAGCTTCTACAAATGTTTGGTAGCTCATTCGCATGGAGTCATCGAGTTCAAAATGAAGGTTCACCGTCTTTTTCTGCCTGTCATGCTGGATTAGTTTTAAGTAGACAACCCCACCGAGCACCAAGGTGGCCCCCAAGGAGGCCCCCAAGAGCCAGAACGCAGATTGCTCAATCACGAGAAGAAGGATAAGGAGAGCGGTAAGAAGGACGAGACCAACAGCAAACAACGGTGCGATGCATACTATTCGATGCTTCTGTTGTATCTCTGACAGTAGGTTTTGGGCTGATTGGTCTTTCAGAACTGATGCCTGGGCACTCCGTATCTGTTCCTCCCGCCCCTGACTTGGACCGGGTTCAAGGGTTGAAGGGCTAGATCGGCTCAACTCTTTTGAGTCCCGTAAGGACGGCAGAGATTGACGGTAATAAAGGCCATATCGTCCACAGTAGACATAGTTCCCGCGCGGTCCTGTGCCAATTCTCGCCCCTTTAACACCGAAAGAATATCCAAGCCCTGATTTCGATAGATTCAATCGCAGGAGTGGGCCAACCTTGAAAGATTTCCGAATGAACCAAGGCATTCTTCATCTCCCGCTGCAATTTAAGGCAACCATACGAAAACTATTAACTATGGCCTATTGGCAGCCGGTCCAATTCCGGTGCTGAATCCCGCGCCATTGAACCCCTGTTAACAGTGCAATCGAAGCTCCACCTTCGACGTTACCGGGGGTGCCAATCGTGGAGTTAACCTACGCGTTTCAGGGCGCAGAAGGACACTTGCATTGTCCCTGCCAATCGCAGTTCATGCAGTGCGCGGCGTCACTTATCTTGGCTCAGCGCAAACCTAGCCCCACGGCTAGCCCAGTAGTAGACTGACTTCCCCTCCTCTGCCGCAAAGTCTTACGGAGAACCCCGATGGAAAAAGAATTGTTGGAGATGTCCTTGCTGTGGAAGACGACCGCCTTAGAGATGCTCGGAAAGTGTGCGCCAGCAAGCCGCTCGGCGATGGCAAATCAGATGCTGCTGGCGTGCGCGCAGATGCTGGAGTGGAAACTTACACGGCAGTACAATCAGGCGGGTGGTGGTCATGGATGAAGATTCTCTAGATAGGATTGACGAAGCGGCGCACAGAATCGAGCAAGTTCTGGCCCGGATTGAGAAAGCCATCGAACAGCAATGCTGTCCCAAGAAAGTCTAAGGAGTCCTCTGTAACTCCTTGATTGAGTGGAGGTAAAGGGTCCCGGTGAAATTTTTCGATTTCAATTTTTTGCTTCTCGTTTGGCCTCATGTGACTGCTTCCTCGCTTGTTCTGGAGGCAGTGGATGAATCTTGGCCGAACCGTCTTTTCTCAGCTCGTGAACTTCCTCCCGACCTACCAGTTTCAGATTTGCGTCGATCGCTACCAAGGCAATCGCTACGTCAAAGAATTCTCCTGCTGGGATCAGTTCCTTTGTTTGGCCTTCGCTCAGCTCACCTACCGCGAAAGTCTCCGCGATATCGAAGCCTGTCTGCGTGCCCAGCAACCCAAGCTTTATCACATGGGCTTCCGGGGCCAGGTTTCTCGCAATACCTTGGCACACGCCAACGAGCATCGCGACTGGCGCATCTATGCCGATTTCGCTCAGATCCTGATCGCCACCGCCCGCGATCTCTATCGCGACGAACCTTTCGGAGTGGAGTTGTCCGAGACCGTGTATGCCTTCGACTCCACAACCATCGATTTGTGCTTGGCGCTTTTTCCGTGGGGAAAATTCCGTCGCCACAAGAGTGCCGTGAAACTGCACACCCTGCTGGATCTGCGAGGCAGCATTCCGACCAATGTTTATGTGACTGGGGGCCAAGTCCACGACGTCAACATCCTGGACCAGTTGCTTCTCGAAGCCGGGTCGTTTTACTTGCTCGATCGTGGTTATGTGGACTTTGCTCGCTTGTATATCTTTACGCAAGCTTGCGCCTTCTTCATCACTCGCGCCAGGAAAGATCTGCAGTTCTACCGTCGCTATTCGCGCCCTGTCGAACGATCCGCAGGACTGCGCTGCGACCAAACCATTCTGCTGACCGGAGTCCGCACCGCCAAGCGCTATCCCGATCCCTTGCGGCGCATCCACTATTTCGATGTCGAGAAGGACTTGCGACTTACCTTCCTGACCAACAATTTTCTTCTCTCCGCTTTGACCATCGCCCGACTGTACCGGGTACGCTGGCAGGTGGAATTGTTCTTCCGCTGGATCAAACAGCACCTGCGCATCAAAGCCTTCTACGGTACCAGCGAGAATGCGGTGAAGACTCAAGTTTGGGTGGCCGTCTCCGTTTACGTGCTGGTGGCGATTGTCAAAAAGCAACTGGGGCTGGACTTGAGCCTCTACAAAATCTTGCAGATTCTCAGCGTGACCGTGTTCGAGAAAACCCCCATTTTAGAAGGGTTTTCCAACTTCAGCGACGAGTTCCTGGACGACGAGTCCGCTATGCAATTGAATCTATTCGACTTTTAATGGGACAGCACTGATCGAACAGAAGTGGTCGACGCAGAAGGTGTTGTTGTTCGCAACGGCCATGATTTTCAGTCTCTGGCCGCTTCTCGGTGACATCTGGAACTCGAAGTGGCGTTACGCCGCTTTATACGACGTCGGCTCAAGAGACGTGTTCATTCAAAAGAAACCGCACGACTGCGAATTCCTTGCTGCGCCGCTAGGAGTGAAGTACTGCGACTATGAGCGCACAGTGTCTTTTGCTCGCTGGAAGACATCCACGGAGGGAAAACCCATAGTCTCCTATGATGATGGCAAGACATGGAGCGAGTTTGAGCCGCCAGTAGGGGAAACTGTGCCGAAAATCTCGACCGTGAAGGCGGTCTACATCAATTGGGATAAGAAGGAGTACTGATCTTCCCGTTAGGAAATGTACTGGGCGCTGGTGTAGACTTTGGTTCCCATTCCTGTGCCGCAAACTCTTGCGGAGACCAATATGACGGAAGAACGGAAACACGCCATCCTTTTCGCTGCGACCTTGCTTTGCGCGCGCAAACTCATCGAAACAATTGAATCCGACATGCCGAATCTCGCGAAACAATACTTCGTCGATAGAGCCATTAAGGAAGTGGAGTTCGTGATGGAGAGGATAGACCATCGTTGGCCGACGCCTTAAGGGACTGGACGTTGTATCATCCGGCGAAAGCGGACTTGTGAACCGGAGGACTGATTATGCTTGATGTGATTGTTGTGGCTAGGGTCGTGGACCTGTTGAGTGGAATATGATTCAACTTCCCCAAACCCATTTCACGAAGCGGATGATTCCGATGAGACCAGTGCCAACTGCGACGAGACCAAAAACTACAGCGATGAAGTAGGCAGAACCTCCGTGGTCTCCCGGTCGTTCGGACTCAGTGGATGCGTAGACCCCCGAGAAGATCGATACGGCTGCGGCCCCGATAGCACAGAGCAACCATCCCCACCACGGCAAATCTGCTGGACTCATATCGACGCCATGGCGGAGATTATACACACGAACCTGAAGTAACGATGTGATAGGACCCACAAACACAAACAGCCCCGGCTCGGCATCATCGTCAAGTAAATCGGGGCCTCTTCATCTCCAGCGTTATATTTCAGCCAGATTTTGCTGGCGGCTTCAATGCACCCACCAGTCCGGCTTAGGCTCACTTCAGCCGCTTATCGAAGTAGTGTAGCAGCGTCCGAATGGTGTTAATGGCGAGCATAGCCTCAGCTTCATCGAGCAGCGTGTTCGGGTGCGCCAAACTCTTTTTATCTCGCACCCGGTCCAAAGCATCGACGACCAGCGCCATTCCACGAAGAATCAGCACAGTCATGCGCTGTGCCTCAGGGTCTTTAATCTGGATTACAGGGTGGTCTTTGCGGATGGCCGCAAACAGGCTTGTGATGCTGGCGTCATCCTCATAGGAGATAAATTCCCGGTCACAGATTGTTTCAAGGTATCCGTGCAGGGCTGTGTGAACTCGATCGAGTGCGTTCGCGGGGCCGCTGGTTCGTATGAGAGTCTCCGCATCGGCCAACGCTGCCTCCACAACGGCAGACGTAAACTCTAGCTTGCCGGGCGCGGGGACACTGGGCACGTCACCAGCGACTTGCAGTTCGACAGCGATAAAGCGAATGGGTCGGCCGAGGCTTTCGAGCGCGGTTGCGATATCTGGGTAGGCGTAGTTGTGTAGGTATTCGTTGTGGTCGTTCTCGCGCTCAACTTCTGTATAGGCTTCGATATCGGCTTTGTAATAAAGAAGCTCGAACTGATCCCCGAACCCGTTAGTACCGCGCCACAATTCGTAAGGAGTCTCTTTTAAGTGATTCAGAGAGCCGTCATAGCAAAAGCGGCCTTTCATCAGGCGGAGGGTGTTTCTGCGCAACGCTTCCCACTCAGGGGTCGGCACTCGCGCAACGAGCTTGATATCGAGAGCACTGTTTGGGAACCGGGTAAACAGCCTGAGCATGAGGAGAGTTTATCAGCGGAAACCACATCGGGAGTAATCGCCATGGCGGTTGCGGATGGGAGGCAGCGGCGTGAGAAACGGGCTGGGAACTCGAAGAAATACCTGCAATGAAGTCAGGACGAATCTCGGGAACTGTTATCGGTAGGCAGGAATACGTGAACTTTCCAATATCCCCGTCGGACAGGTGTAGAATCTCAGCCCATGGCAGAAATCCGAATCGGCACGAGCGCATTTACCGCAGAAGGATGGGAAGGCAGCTTCTATCCCAAGGGCATTAAGCCTGCTGACTTCCTGTCATTTTATGCCACGAAATTTGACACCGTGGAGTTGGACAATACGTTTTACCGGACGCCCGCCTTGTCGACAGTGCAAGGCTGGAATGCGAAAACGCCGAAGGGATTTATCTTCACGGCGAAGGTCCCACAAGTCATCACCCACGAGAAAGTCCTAGTTGATTGCCAGGATGACCTAGACTATTTCCTTAAAGCAATGGACGTGCTGGGCGATAAACTCGGGCCTCTGCTCTTCCAGTTCGGCTATTTCAATCAGAAGGCATTCAAAACCCAAACCGACTTTTTGGCTGCGCTGAAACCATTTTTAAAGAAATTGCCGAAAGACTACAAATTCGCCGTTGAAATCCGCAACAAGAACTGGATGAACGCAGAATTTGCCGACGTCCTGCGGGAACGCGGAGTCGCGCTTACTCTGATTGACCAGTCGTGGGTTCCACGGCCGTGGGAACTGAAGGAGAAATTCGATATGGTGACAGCTGATTTCAGCTACGTGCGTTGGCTTGGAGACCGGAAAGGCATCGAGCAGCAAACGAAAACGTGGGACAAAACAATTGTCAATCGCCGCAACGACATGAAGAACTGGGTCGATGTACTAGAGACGATGGTCAGCAACAAGAAGGTATTGAAGTTATTCGCGTTTGCAAACAACCACTACGGCGGGCATGCGCCTGCGACAGTGAAGCTCTTTCAGGAGTTGTGGAAAAAGAAATGATCGGGCACAAACCAGACAATCAGGTGCCGAGACTTTACCGATTAGTGCGTTTGCCAGGACCTGAACCAGATTCTTGGAACAGGTAGTGGCCCTGCGTTTTGCAAGAGTGCGGCGCAAAGAAAACGGCTCCATACTTAAATGGAGCCGTTTGATTGCCGTAAGGTCTCACGCCAACCCCTCCTCCGCCCAGAAGATGTGCTGGAGAAATCCCCTACAGCAAACTCAATCGCAAGGTTTCGTGCAGGTGCTTAGAAGCAGTACTGAACACCAGCTTGGAACCTAAAGTTGCTTTGGTTGTTGTTGCCTGCCGTAAAGTCATTGCCAAAGCGAGTCAGCAAATAGTCAAACTGGGCTGGCCTAATGGTGAAGTGTTCGCCTAAAGGAATGTCGATACCACCGCCTATGAGAAAATCAAAGGCGTTGTTGCTGGGAGACCTGCTGAGGACGGTGCAGCCAGGGCAGTTGCTGTAAATATTTGCATACAAGTTGCTGTGTGCGCCGCCGAACAACGCCTCAACAAAGGGCTCGAAATGGGAAGTGCGGAATTTCACGATCGGACCAACGTTGTAGGTAAAGAGGTTGCCTGAAGCGGAAGCGGGGCCGCCCGGAGTGTTAAGGGAGTGCGTAAAACTTCCGTAGCCTTCAAATTCGCCTTCGATTCCGATGTATTTACTGAAATAAAAAGCACCCGAACCGCCGCCACCGTTTAGGGAGAAAGTGGGAATGATGTTGTTGTTCTGGGGATTGGCGTGGACGTAGGAATAATCGCCCGTGACTTGAATTTTGGAATCGTCCTGCGCGAACGCCACCGTTCCAAACAGCAGAGCTATCCCTAGAATTAGTGCACTTCTTATGTTCATGAAAATCTCCTTGTTGATTTAATGTTTTCTAGAATAATTCTACCCACCAGAGTTGCGAGGACTTCGGAGAAACGCAGAGGTAGCAGCCATTTTCCGAGGCACACATCCCATGTCACTTCGTCTACCTAATTCCACCTTTTCCTTTCCCTGCTGAATGCGATTTAGCACAGACTTGGCCTTGAGGTCGGGGGGTGAGATGGAAAACCCAAGGTTTTATGTGAAGTAAATAGCATACTATATACAGAACATTAATACTAAAATTATCTTGGACAGTCGGGACAAGTTCGTCCCATTACCCACTTGCACGGTTTTGCCGTTTGAACGTAAATCAGGACCGAAGCGCGAAAACTCATTTTCCTTTGCGTTTTCTTGCGCGAAGTTTCAGAAATTCCGGTTCGACCCAAACGGTATTTAGCCTTTTCGGTTGAAGCTCCACGTTCCCATAACGAAGCAATACTTTGTCGATAAAGCGATTCGGGAAGTCGAATTCGTGCTTCAGCGCATAGACTACCGTTGGCCGATTCCTTGATGGGTGCTTGCGCTTCCGGAAGGTGGGGTAGCGCTCTTCAAAATCTGCCGTGCAGGAAATCGCAAACCGCCAGTCGCAGTCATGCTCTTTGCGCTTGCCAGTGCTTCAGCATTCGATGTTGTGACTCGTGCCGCTTCAATCTGTAGCCTTTGTGGCATCGAACCGTTGCTTTCGATCTGGGCCTTTCAGAAATTCTCGTTCAGACTTTTGCCTTCTTGCTTGGGATACCAATCATTTCCACAGGGTATGAATTTCTGACGTTATATTCTTGACAACAAATATTGTGAGAGATATAAGCACGTACTCAGATGGTTGCCTTGCCGCTGGTTGGCATCGCTCTCGGGCACACCTTCGGTTTCAAAAGCAAGACCGCAAGTCCAAACTGCTCGACCAAATTGATGTAGTGGTGTCTTCAGACGAGTTTGTCTTGGGAGGAACCATGTGCCTCAGATTGCTAACCACCCTCGTTGCCATTTGTTTCTATTTTCTAGGCGGGTCAATCAGAGCACAGCAATCGACAAGCACATCCACCGCTCAGCCTCAGGCCTCGACTCTGCTGGCGCAATCGGCGGCAGCACTGGGTGCGTCTGGCTCGATTTCAGATGTAACTCTGACTGGAACGGCCCAGAGCATCGCAGGCTCCGACGATGAATCCGGGACTGTAATTATGAAAGCTATGGCTGCTGGCGAAAGCAGGATGGACCTCACTCTATCAGCCAGCAATCGCAGCGAAATCCGGTCCGTTGACTCCAATGGCAATCTGTTAGGCGCGTGGTCGGGTTCTGACGGCATTCAGCACGCCATCTCGTACGATAATCTGCTGACAGACTCCTCTTGGTTCTTTCCGGCACTGACCTTAAATCGACTCCTTAATAACACAGCGGTTGTCGGAACCTATATCGGCCAAGAAACGCTCAACGGGCAATCGGTACTTCACGTTTCCCTCTCTCAACCACCCGCTGGTCTGACAGGCCAACAGGCTGCCCTACCGCAGCATTTGACCCAAATGGATTTCTACCTAAATCCGACGACCATGCTCCCAGTCGCTCTTTCATTTACAACACATCCTGACAACAACGCTTTGCTGGACATTCCCGTTCAAATTCAATTCTCCAACTATCAGAACATCGGCGGCGTTCAAATCCCATTTCTGGTTCAGAAGTTCCTGAATGGCAGCCTTTCACTCAACTTGCAGGTTCAGTCAGCCACTTTGAATTCAGGCCTGTCAGCAAGTGCATTCACCGTTCAGGTTGCGCAGTGAAGAACTTACTGGAGAGGAGAAATACGATGAACTACCTATTGCGCAGCCTGGCTCTAATTCTCGCGTTGGTGCTCTCGTCGGCATTTATCCTTGCGCAAGTCCCCACAGGCACACCCCCGTTTAGCTCCTCCGCTGGCGGGCCGGACGTGATCGACCTCGCCAACCTCAATGTGCACCTTGATATCCCGGTTGTTAATAAGGCTGGGCGCGGCGGTATGAATTTCACATACGATCTGAACTACGACAGCTCGGTTTGGTATCCGGTAGGCGCGAGTGGTAGCCAAGTCTGGACACCAGTAAGCAATTGGGGATGGCGCGGCGTCACCGAAATCGAAACTGGATATGTCAGTTACAGTTCGGTGACGACTCCATGGTGTCTGCACGCGGGTGAATATTACGGTCAACAGATAACGGATTCGAACTGGGTTTACCACGATCAATTTGGAATATCTCATCCATTCATCGGAGAGGTCATTATCACAGAGGGGGCTCCAGCTTACTGCAACGGCAGCACCACTAACCTTCACGCAACCAGCGCGGATGGATCTGGCGCGGTCTTAACCACAAGCGGAGGCAACGGCGTAATCACTTATACAAATGGCCAGGTTGTGACTGCTCCGATTAACACTACCGCCGGAGCAGCGAGCATGACAGACAGAAATGGGAACATTATTTCCGTGAACAGTAGTGGTGTCTTCACTGACACGCTGAATGTCTCCGCGCTCACCGCTGCTGGTTCGGGGACCGCTGCAAGCCCTGTAACGTTTACTTACAAAGCCCCTAGCGGTGCCAGCCCTGAGTACAAAATGAATTACACCGCGTACAACATTAAAACGAACTTTGGATGTACCGGGATCACCGAGTATTCAGCAAGCGGAGTTTACTTGGTGTCGAGCATCTCTCTTCCCGATGGCACTGCTTACACCTTCAATTATGAGAAGACACCAGGAAACTCTGGTTACTATACGGGACGCTTCGCATCCGTCCAACTCCCCACGGGCGGCACAATCACCTATACGTACACAGGAGGCAGTAGCGGGAATATAACCTGCGCGGACGGGAGTGCCTCGGGGTTCACTCGCAAGTTAACCGATGGTGGCAGTTGGAGTGCCACATGGACCTATAATCGAGTAATGGGGACGCAACCTGCATCCGCGACAATCGCTACTGCTCCTCAGCTGAGCTACAATTCCGCCGCTAATCAAACAATTATTCAATTTCAGGGAATATATGAAACCCAGCGGGATATTTATCAGGGTTCCGGCCCTACGATTACCTCACTTCCAATTTCCGAAAGCACGCTGCAAACTTCCAACTTATTGCAAGAAATTCAAACATGCTATAACACGAATACTACCAATTGCCCGATTACTGCCATCGCTCTACCTATTACCCAGCGCAATGTTTTTGATCTATTGTCGGGGTCTTCTAAGCTCATCGATCAGCACATTTATAAATACGACGGCTACGGAAATGTCTTGGAGCGGGATGACTACGATTATGGCTCGAGCGCCTATGGAGCATTGCTCGGAAAGACCGTTGTTACTTACGCTTCCCTCGGGGATATTACCGCTTTCCGACAGACCGTCACGGTAACAAATGGAGTCGGGACAACTGTCTCGCAGACCAATTACAATTACGATCAAACTGCCGTCGTGGTCACTTCCGGAACCCCTCAGCACACCTCGATCACTGGCTCGAGGGGCAATCTGACGAGCATCAATCTATACACCTCTGGTTCCACCTACCTGACCCAGACCAATACCTATTTCGATACGGGTAATGTGCAAACAGCCACGGACGTCAACTCCGCAGCCACGACATATGCATATGGTGCGTGTGGCAATTCATTTCCGACGACGGTCACCGAGCCGCTAAGTATGTCTCGAACTTACGCCTGGGATTCAAGCTGTCTGGGCGGCGTGTTGAGTTCGGTCAAAGACGAAAATGGGAATACGACTACCGTCTCCTACACTGACCCCGATTTTTGGCGGCCTGCAAGCATCAGTTATCCTGATGGTGGCCAAACTAGCTGGGCATACAACAGCTCGACTAGCCTCACGACAAGTGTCAAATTGAATTCCAGTCAGACCTACGTAACTACTACCCTTCTCGATGGCCTAGGGCGTACAACGCAACAACAGGTGTCCGTGCCGCAAGGAACACTCTATACCGTTACTGCGTACGATCAACTTGGCCGGAAATATACTGTCAGCAACCCATACTTAACCACCTCTGATCCGACCTATGGCCTAACAACCTACCAGTACGATGCATTATCAAGGCCAACCATGGTTATCCCTCCGGATGGAACTGCATCATCGAACAACGTAAGCGTCGCATATACCAATAACTGTGCTACCTCAGCAGACCAAGCGGGAAAATCTCGCTCTACCTGTTCCAACTCAATTAGCAATTTGACTCAAGTTTTTGAAAATCCTACGGGTGTGAACTACGAGACGGATTACACTAGCGACCCGCTCGGAAACATATTGACTGTGAATCAGAAGGGCGGCAATGCAAATTCCGCTTACTGGCGGACTCGCACGTACACGTACGATTTTCTTTCACGTCTTACGCAGTCGAGCGACCCAGAATCAGGTGCGATCAAATATAACTACGACGCAGGGGGCAATCAAGGCGCTCTTACTTCGCGAGTAGCGCCGCTTCCAAACCAAACTGGATCTTCTACCGTCACCACTACATATACCTACGATGCTCTGCATAGACTTCTCCAAAGGTCATACTCTGACGGATTAACTCCTACCGTTTACTTTGTTTACGACGAAAACGACGTCTGGTTTTCTACTACTAACAACCTGGGGCGTTTAAGTGAGGCGTACGAACAGATCCCGAATCTCGTTGGCTCGGTATTTAGCTACGACACAATGGGCCGAATTATTGTCAATAACCAGTGTATGCCTGTGGAGTGCCCCTCGGCTGGTGTGCCGGTAAGCTACACATACGACTTGGCAGGCGACATAACTTCGTACGTCGATGCTGGTGTAACCTTGACGTTATCTTACGATTCCGCCCGACGGCCGCTGTGCATAACGAGTAACTATGTTGATTCCCAGCACCCAGCCGCTTTGGTTACGGTGGATTCATCAATAGGTTATTATCCTCAGGGGGCTCGCCGAAAACTGACTTATGGAAATGGCCTGCTTGCGACGGCGGCATTCAACAATACTCTTGAGCCCTGCCGCATAAACCTAAATTCTTCCGCAACAGCGCTCGGCACATGTGCGGATGCCGTGCCTTCGGGAAACCTCTTGGACCTCACAGCTGGATTTAGCGCGGGCAGTTCGAACAACGGAAATGTGGCTTCCTTGGTTGCGGTTGGCCAGCAAACTTTTAATCGCACGTATACCTATGACTCTTTGAATCGATTGTCCACGATGGCCGATTCTGCTTCGGGCCAAAGCTGTAAAGGCCTTACATGGGTATATGATGCCTGGGGAAATGTGACAAACCAAAATAACACGGGGGGATCTTGCTACACGTTTTACAATGCGGTGGCCGCGAACAACCAGCTCAGCTCGCCATATCGAAACGACGCGGCTGGCAACCTGACCTATGACACGACCAACACTTATTACTATGACGCGGAGAACCGGCTCATTCAGGTCAACGGCACTCTTGGCACTTGCTCAACAGCATCGGCGTGCTATACGTATGACGCCCTCGGCCACCGGGTTCACAAGTCAGGCACTTCGATTCCCCTTGCCGTTGACTATATGTACGACCTCTCGGGAAATGTAATGGCCGAATACGAGCCTGCATGTTCCGGTGGAACCGAATGCAATTCTGCCGACTATATTTACCTGGCAGGCAAACTCATCGCGGAGTATGTGAACGATACTACCTATTTTTCCGTGAGCGACCATCTGAGTTCCACACGTATACTTACGGGCATGAATCAAGCGGTCGTTCAGAACCTCGACTACTATCCCTACGGCTCGCTGAATTCAACCGACTCTGGCATCACTACGCACAAATTCACCGGCGATGAGCGCGATGCCGAGACTGGTTTGGATCACACAGAATTTCGCAAGTATTCTTCTTCTCTGCTTCGCTGGTTGACACCCGACCCAGCGGGAATGGCTGCCGTAAATCCCGCCAATCCGCAATCCTGGAATCGCTACGCCTACGTACTGAATAACCCCCTTGGTAGCGTCGACCCGACAGGGCAAGACGGCTGCAATGCATGGAACGTCTCTTGGGAGGGCAGCGGGATACCTTTTCCGTGCCTATCGGATCTGACGAGTGGAAACCAGGCAACGGACAGCGGAGATCCGACGGCAACGCCACCCCCGCAGTGTGGTGCGGTGCCCCAGTATTGTGTCACTAACTCCGTGACCGGTCCTCCACCGCTGCCGGGGTCAACGCCCTCCACCTTCACGCAAACGATGCTGGTTGGACGCACAAGTGTGGACAATAGCTTCACGGGTTGTAGTGGACTGTCAGGAACAGCGAACATCGAAACGAATTGCGGGTATCAGTTCGGACAGGGGACAAGTCAGACCCCTATATGGTATCTGAATGAAGCAAATCTCAATGGCCCTACTAATATCCCCCTAACTACCAACATGTACGTTCCCCCTGGCGCGACACAAGCGGCGGGATGGCAGGGAATATTTCAAATATTCGGCATCACGAATCTGACTGGACCGACCGTGCCCAACTACTTTCAGAAGACGCCGTGTTACGGGCAACTCCAGAATCTGACTCCATCCAAGATTAATCAGATGGGCCCTACTTGTAGTGGCTTATAGTGCTAATTCAAATCAGTTGTGGGCGTGCCACAAGGCATGTAGCCTGCATTTGACACAAGTTGTTTCGCGTTATCCGAGAGCACCAATGTCGGCCACGAAATGAGTCATTGAGAAGGTCGATTTGTACGGAAATGATTTGAAGCCCCTAAACCCTCGCGTATATTTTAGACAGTTTATACCGTTCCTTGGAACGGTTGGTTTTCTCATCGGCAACCTGGGAACCTTCTGTTCAGCCCAGACCGTGCAGGCGCCTCCCATCCACGTCGAAACTCGCGAGGTAGTTTTGCCTGTACAGGTAATTGAGGAGACTAAAGATCCGAAGGGGCTGCTGACGTACCCCGACGGCACCGTCCAGCATGTGTATATATTGCACAGCAGGGAACTCAAGGGGCTTTCGGCAAAGTCTTTCCACATCTTTGAAGGAAGTGTCGAGCAGTCGATTCAACATTTCAGCCTTGAGAAAGAGAATCAGTGGGTGACGCGGGACAATGTCGGTCAGCATGTGGAATACTCGTGCACACCGAAAGGTATTTGGAGTGGATCAGATAGAAAGGAGATCGCGACTATTCAATCGCTGCAGTTACACACATATTTACTTACCTATGTACCGCCTTCATCGCCTGAAGGCACATGTCATCGCATCGCGCTTAAAATTGATCATAAACACGCGACAATCTTTGCTCCAGAACAATATTGCAACATGAAAGACCCGCTTTCCGACCCCGTGAAGGGCACGGATCTCGGCGAGCGGTTATTGAATTCATTAGTTTCGCAGCCTACCGAATCTCTACCTCTATTGGTTCAGGTGAACCCGTTTGTAGGCCGTGTCAATATCTCAGCCCAAATACCGGCGGATTTACTAAAACGCAGTTGGCATGGAACTCAACTGCGCACCTCAATCGCGATCCTAGGGCTTATCTATGACAAAACTGAGAAGATTGTCTCGCGTTTTAGTGACATCGCGTGCGTTCCTCCCGAGAGCAATGTCGAATGGAACGGTCCTCTTCCGCCCGACGATGCACACATTCATCCATTGATTTCCCAGCTTATGAAATATTGGGAAGACTTGATGGTCCCGACCACTTATCAAGCACAACTTGAATTAGGACCCGGCGATTATCGACTGGAGCTTGTACTTACTGATGGAGAGAAATTCGGGCGAAGCATCACTACTGTTACGGCCGATGATTTCATGAAGGAAGGTCTGGCAATCAGTGGCATCGCCCTATGCAAGCGTTACCATACCCCGTCTGTCGACGAGAGAGGCCCGACACGGGCTCCCCAATATGTTCCATTGATGTTCGACGGTGTGGAATTTACGCCGACCGGCGATACGCAATTCAAAGAGGGCGAACAGCTGATGACGTATGTTGAAATCTACGGCTCCGAGCTTCGAGCACCCGCTGCTACAAAACTCTTTTTGGAAATGAAGATTATTGACGAGAAAACAGGCGAGCTGAAAATCGGGACTGGCGTGCGCCCCGTGGATTCGCAAGTGCGGCCCGACTCCCAGCCTCCCGCGATACCGATTGTGTGGAAGATGGAAGTGGCCAAACTGCCAGCCGGTAGCTATCGATTGGAAGCGCAGGCCAGCGACTCTGCTGGAAATAAAACCCCTTGGCGGACAACTCCATTTTCGGTCGAATAGTGCAGCAGTGACATTAGGACGGGCGTGTCCGCGGAGGAGCGCATGGAGTCAGGAACGAAAGCAGGGGCGGCCATCAGCAAACAGCAGAAGCACTTTCCCTCAAAACCGGTGTTATTCGGTGGTGTTCAGAAGGCACGCGAGGCTTCCAAATGCCGACGCAAAACACTAGATTTCTAGCCGTACTTTCCTTTGTGATTAGTTTTTTCCCGTACGGTGCTCACGCGCAGGACCTTTCCTCTGGCGATCTCCTCAAGAAAATCGCTGAAACCTACCGACAGATTTCAAGTTTCAGTGCAGTCGCAGAGAAGAAACTCGATTACGAAGCGGAAGCAGGATACATTGGGCCGAGCGGAAATCTCGAGGGTTCTCAAATGTCTTACGACATACAAGTTACACTGATGGCCTCGAGTCCGTCGAAAGCGAAACTCCTGCTACGGTACCTAAGTACGAAAATCCTCGTGGTTTGCGATGGCAAAGTCGTTTGGACTTCGTTCGTGGCTCAACACACGTACACGGAAGTTGCCGCAGGATGCATGAACAAACAGTTGGCCGCGTACCCTTTCCACGTTGAAGGTAACGAGATATTAGGAGTGGATTTGCTTGAGGAATACGAGACTCTGTTCGCCACTCGCTTTCAGAGCATGTCCGGTTACGAGTCTTGGGCAAAACTGGAACGTTCGGAAATACTGAAAGTCGGTAAGGACAAAAAGGAATGCTATGTCCTGACGATTCAAAAGCCTCGAAGTGCCCAAAAACAAAAGCTCTGGGTGGATAAGACAGAGTTCACCATTTGGAAGTGCGTGGATACGACTGTGGGTCCCTGGGGCGCTGTGGGCGGCACTCTTTGGACGACTAGGACTGTAACCATAGAGCAAATGACCTTGAACCCGTCTTTGGACGACAGCAATTTTGTTTTCACACCGCCAGACAAAGCCCAGAAGGTCGATTCCTTGATACTGACCGGCAGCAATCCCTTCTAGGTAAAGCCTGTCCAGCCGACAGCTCCTGATAGCCTGTCCCCCAAATCCGCAGGGAAGATCATACGGGATGGTGGTTGGAATAAAAGGCCGGGGTGATGCCGAGCCACAAATTTCGCTTTCTTCCAAAAAAGCGGGTTATGCACAATAGTGCCGTGATCGCAGCTAAGACTGTAGCTGTGAGAACAATCCTCGAGGCTAGTACGTGAACAACGCCCCGCAGCGCCAAGAATTGATTGATCCCCCAGAGAACGAATGAAAAACAGCCAGCTGCCGACAATGAGAGAATGACCCATTGAGCTCCTCTCCACTTCAGCGACTGCCACCAATCGGACTTAAGGACGACGCTGTGGTCTTCTGGCGGCAATATTTCGGGCGTTTCAGGCATCGGTGGTCTAACTCTCTGCGTTCACCCTTATCATGATCATGGCCAGAATTGTACTCCGGGCGCAGCGAAAGCCAAATTAGGACATCACCGGAAATGGAAAAGTGAACCGCCCCCTGCCGCTCCCCAACGCCTACCAAATGAAGACGGGGTGGCTGGCGGGGCACCCGGCGGGGAAAAGGCGATTAGCTATGTCGTTTTCGCGCCCGCTTCCTACTTGCATTGACTTCCCTTTCGCATATTCCGCTGGAACGCTACGCTTGTCTGCGGGCCGTATTCGCACCGCAACCAAGCAAGAATGTCTGGGTACAACTCACAGCGGGGGCAGCGAAACTGACAGGCATCGTCGCGATTCCAAATTAAAACTCTTCGGCCTTGGCAATTGCCGCAGATGACCGAGTCCGAACTGATCGTGATGAATGGCACTCTCACTATTTTCCTTTCGGCTTCGCTCGCGCTTCCTTCAGCAAGATCAACAAATAGAGCTTGACCAGCTCGCGCCGGGCCTGTTCGTCGGTCGTGCTCACAAAAACCCCCTGGCGAGAACAAGCGACGGCTCCGGTGTGATTTTGCGGCGATTTAAAACGATTTGCTGCGCCAGAATGAACGACGAAAACATCCACCGGTCATCGTCGCTGAGTTTCCCGGACCCCAGTGCTGTATCCAATACATCCATAGCGCAAACCGCCATGACGTCCCCGTGCTCAACAAGACTGGTGTTGTTGCGCGTCTCATCGTCGAGATACATCACTGCGAGCCGTTGGCACTCCTGCGGGCTGTGTTCGTGGGGCTTCGGCGCAGCGGCCGCGAGAATCGGCAGCAGAAAAACCACAGCGACTATGAAAATCCTTCTCAGCCTCTCGAACCAGTCCGGCTCAAACATAATCGACGCGCTCGGGCATGTCATCCGGTGCTGCTCAAGGGAACGCGCTCCGCAGTCGCAAGGTGCGAAGTTATAGTTCCGGTTCTCATACTCCAACACCAAGGCAAACGTGTCAGCGTCGATGGCAACGCCACACTCTCGGCGCAGGAAAACCAAATCCGCCAAATGCCACGTTGATTTCATTGGCCTCTCCGTTGACGATATTTTCTACTGCTCCTTCGTGACTCCTCGCGCCCGGCTTCACTACGCCGCCATCGAGCCTTAGACTGACGGCAGCGGTCGCACTGCCGCTCAAGGCCGGATGCGGCGGTGCAGATTCCGTTTTCGCAATAGCGCAAAAACAAGCGAACGGGGATGTCCAAAACTCTCACTCGCCCTCCTTCCGCATCGAACGAATTGCCTCGGCGACCAACTCTTCGTAACTCTGGTTGGGCACGTTGAGAATGTGCGTGCCTCTTGGCTTGCTGGGGTGCATCACGACGACGTCTTCGTGAAGTATGGAAGCCGCACGGACGTAATGTTTGGCAACTTCGGCGAGCGGTCGCAGTGGTTTCGTTTGAGCGGCGACCGCCATGTTCGTCTGGAGGTATTCGGCGGGTCCCGAGTGAATGACAGCAAACGCCTTTTGTATTCGTTCTTTCACTTGCTGGAGACCGTCTCCAGCGCACTTCGGTTCGAGCACTGGGGAAATGATCGCCTCGGTCGCTGCCTCTAAATCAGCGGCAAGTTCACGGCGCACTTCATCGAATGTGCCGCTCATCCGCGCACCGTTCGGAGACCATGCTTCTGTAGACCTAGGAGCAACCCTTCGACGTAGCGGTGTTCAACGACTAGCCAATCGCCGAAGTACTGCACGTCTTGGATATGTTCGGAAAGGAATTGCGAAGCGGCGGGTGTCAACGGGGTGAAGAGCCAGATCGCACCTTCGTCCCGGACCATGAAATCGATACGCCTGACCGCTTGAACTTCTTGCCTCGTTTCATTGACTTTGTGCACTGGATTCTCCTTTGAGATTTTATGAATTGATCGAATTGACAGCACAAGATAGTGCCCTGGCGCGTAACACGTCGGGAAAGGCTGAGAGACTGTTTGGTGAATTTTGGCGGTGACGTCATAGCAACGGATGCCTCTTGGCACCCGTTTCGGTTGAACCGCCGTGGTGGGATTTCTTACGATTATTTTTGCCTCATCGGCCATATCCGCTATTTCTAGCGTAGGCACCGCGATCGTTAAGCGACTCGGTTGCCGGGCAGCAAATTTCGCTGCCACTCTTGATACTCACAGAAGAATACGCTGACTGCGGTGCCCGGACAACAGTACTGGCGTACTAGGTTTGGTCCGGGTTGCCATTTCTTCTCCTAGTGAATAGTTTTCGAGCATGGCCGCTCGAGTAAAATCTTTTGGCTCCAGCGGTCCAGTGCCTGAGCGCACTCGGCTTTCTGCTCCGGAGTTGCCTTCTCGAGGCCTTTGGTCGCTGCCAGGACGATTTCCTGGATTGTCATTTGCCCTCCAGTTGCTGACCGGCGACCGCTAGGCGTTTGAGTTCATTTGTCTTCATTGCCTTGCCTCCTTTTTGGCGGCGTTCAATCGTTTTGGCCTTCCGCCAATCCAGAGTCCACCAAGATCGAATCGTTGCCCAGCGTTGCCAGTTGGTTGAGAACAAAATTCTCAGCATCTTCGACGCTGTCGGCTTCCACGTATACATCCACTCGAACGAAGTACTTTTTCATATGCTTCTCCTTATCCGACTTTCCGCTTCTCTGGCTTATCGAACTGACAAACCGTCGGCCCGCGAGCCTTCGACGATACCGCCGATATAGCGGTGTTCGATTACGACCGCTGGCCATTAAGGCTGAAATCCGTTGTCTTTGCCGATGTGCTCCGAGACCCAGTCCTTTGCTTCCGCCGAGACCGGGCGAAGAATGAAAATTGAGCCGCCGCCTTCTAGCAGAAAATCAGCTGAAATCGCTTTGATCTTTTGGTTCATCGTTGCCTCCATGTTCCAAGTATGCCATAACCGGGGGTTCGTGTCACTTGGAAAATGGCACTCCCGCTAGTGTGGTACTTCAGCTCTAGGTTGTTTTCTTGACCTGGCCGCAGGAACAGACACCGTTTTTGAACCTATGACGGCCTCTGGGTTTGCCCTTGTTGGCACCGTAGGGTATCAGACTGGTACATGGCGGATAGACTGGTGGGCGACCGCCTTCTTTGTCTCGAGGGCGGTTCTTATTGGCCTTGATGGCCAATTCGTAGAGAACTAGTTTCTCTTCTTTGGTCAGCTTCACGCGCGGCATGTTAGCATGGCTCCATTTTCTGACGGCGGACAAAATTCCGGGCGATAGTCTCCTCATTGGACTACCTCCGTTGACAGAGGGAAATCGATAGGCTCCAGGGACATGCCCAAGGACTTTCGAAGAGACTGCCGAGCCACAGCGAAGTCGATTTCAGTCCAGGACGTCATGCCTTGGATGTAGCGCTCTACGAGCTCCTCGAGCAGCATGCCGCGATCAGGATTGAAGGCGGTTTTCACGCCGCCTCCGTTTGCAGGTGTTTTGCTACGGTCGGGTGCGACACATTCAGGAGCTTGGCTATCGCGCGGTCGCTGTGACCGGCCTGACGGAGTTCCTGGGCCTTGTGAGCGTTGAATTGAACCGGGCGGCGGCCCAGCCGCTTGCCGTTGCGCTTGGCTGTTTCCAACCCAGCTTTCGTCCTTTGAATGATGACCGAGCGTTCCATCTCGGCGACCGCGGCCAAGACAGTCAAATGAAGTTTGCCAGAGGGCGTTGTTGGGTCGATTCCCTCGGTCACAGAAACCAAGGCGACGCCGAGGGCTTCCAATTCAGCGTGCAGTTTTAAGAGGTGGAAAGCGCTGCGTGCCACGCGATCAATGCGCCAGATTAGGACAACATCAAACTCGTCACGGGCGGCCGCCGCGCGAAGGGCGTCCAAGCCTGGGCGGTGCTCTTTCGAGCCAGAGATGCCATCGTCCGTGAACGTCTGGACGATGCGCCAATCGCGACCGGCGGCGAACCTTTCGAGATCCGGAAATTGGTTGGCTACCTGTTGGTCCTGGGTTGAGACGCGGACGTATAGGGCTGCTCGGTTACCGGTTGCCATGGTGTTAATCTCCATGGTCAAAGTGTGCCATAACCTGGGGATAGTGTCACGTGAGATCGTACACTTTGGCTAGCTGTTTTGGGCCTGGTCTTGGGTACGATGGGAATCAACTTACACAGCGCTGTTGGATTCGCGTCCGGCGGCAGGTGGGTGCAGCGGCCGCAGGCGTTAGGCCGTAAAGCGAGTTCAAAACCGATGCTGTCCATATGTTGGTAGTTAGTGTCAACCGGGTGACTGGCGCGCGAGCCAAAAATAGCCAAAAACAAAGCTGAAATTTGAGGTGCGCCAAGGTCGTTTTTCAGTGCGTTTTGGTCTGGGTTTGACTCCGAGAGTTGCAAGCAGCACGCTGGAACTAGCGAGATTTCAGGTTTCATAAATTGAGGGGTTTTTGACAGCAAGCACGCAAGCAAGCATCTGGATCCACCTCAATAAGCCCTTTATAATCATCATGTTCTTTGTTAAAGTCAGAGTGCTGCTTGCAACTTTTTCTCAGGATTCAAGACCCTTTCAAATTTTCAAGGGGGGTGGGCCGGAGGTGCATGCTTGCTGCTTGCAAGGCAAAATGGCAAATAGCTTCATGAAATCCTCGCCGAAAGGCGCAGCGTAGAAAAGGCGAAAGATCACGGTGCCGCGGGGTAAACACGTTTTTCTTGAGAGTGCCGCGCTGTTTCACGTTATAAAATCGTCGAAATCGCCGGTTTCTCGTACAAGTTTAGCATTGTCAATGAGTTGCAACGATATCTCGAAGCTGATGACGTCGGCGAACGGGGTGCTGGTTAACGCTCCATTGATCAGCGCCCTCCGACAGAGTCTGCGTTATCAATAGCTTACGTGGAAATCAAAGGGACGATTGCTTTCCAACCGGCCAACCGGGAGGATCGAAACGATGCAACGAAATACCTTGTCAACTGCAACAAAGTAAATGACTTAAGGAATAACGCGACCGAATTGGGGAGGAGCAAAGCGCCGATTGCTGAACCGATTGGATTTATATAAGTCTTTTTGAATCAATGAGGTGCCGGGCTCTGCCAGTCGTACCTGCTCCCAAGACCCCTCGACAGGCGTTGACGCAAACGTGGGAAAACACACGCTCCTCTGAAATGACATTTGTCCGCGCGTACCGTTCGACCTGCCCAGCCACCCCAGCCTCCGGGACCGCCCAAGCCTCCGTCTTGACCTAAGGCCCCTTTCCCCGTTCCGCGGCATATCGGCCGTCCTGGACCGCCCGGTAGCCCACGCAGACCCCCTTTAAGGATAGTGCGTGACAGAAACCCCCGGTTGTGTTACAGTGGGTTTTAGAACTGAGATAGCGCTCTGGGCTGGAACGGGTAGGAGGCCTGGGGCTCAAACCGGCTTGGCCGGGGGAGGGTTGGATGCCCAAGCAGTCAGTCATAAAGGTCGAGATTGAGATGACGGAAGAGGCCTACGACAAGCTTCGGATACTGGCCAAGAGCAGCAGCATGACGGCTCCTGAATTGGTCGTGAAAACTATCAATGATTTCCTTAAGGCCACGCCTGTCTCACCACCTCAGAATCCTGAGTTGTCCGGGACAATCACGAGACTTGCGACCGCCCTTAAGACCCCCCGCGCGAGATTCTTAAAAGACCTGGCGACGCTCTCACTGAAGGATTTTATAAAAGCGTACCCGGAGTATGCTTCAGGCCCAGGTATGATGACTCGACTTCGGAACTATGCTCAACATGGTGGGTAGTAGTGGCTCGCGGCCAGGTGCTTGCTGTCCGGGCCTACGTCCAAGCAGTCGGGGAATAATTGGCTCGGATCCGAATCTACAAGCATAAGCCTTGGAAGCCCTGGTGGCTTCGGGATCCGGACGCCTTCCTAGATCGTCGGTTCCCTCGTCGGCATGACCCATGCCCCCGAGACGCCACGGACAGGAAAATGTGCCGTTGCCGACCGTGCCAGCAGTTACGGAAGTCTGCTCGGTGCCTGGTGATCACAGTTGAGTATTTTCGGAATAAGAAGACGGGCCGGTAGTCGCAGGCATCTTGGGAATGACCGTCAAGCACCTCCGCCGAGAAATTGAGTACATGAAATTAGCGGCGCGTCTCCGGCGTTTAGACCGCAAGCTCCGGACCCACGGTCAACCCGGCAGGCCTCGGAAGGGTATGCCGTGGTCTCCATGATAAAAGCACTTCGGGTATATCAACACACTGGGGCGTTGACACAATTGGACGTAGCACGGTTTTTTAAAATGGTGCCGTAGTCCAGACATCTTTGGGGAAGAGGGAGAAGTTCCGATAGAACCGAAACCTCTTCGGGTATATCGACACACTGGGGCGGTGATAGCAAACAAGTTAACGTCGATAAAAACCCCAGTGCCACCAATCAGACATCTTTGGGCAGAGGGGCAAGTGCCACTCTCCCGTGATATCGAATTTCTGGCAGACCACCTTCTGTCAGGATGGCCCAGGTGAAGACCCCGGGCAACTTCGGCCCGGCATCACCCTCCAACGGTGCCGGGCATTTTCAAAAGGCGGCGAAGTTCCTTTAGGCGGAACTCTAGCAAAAACTTCAACGTAAATTTCCAGGTGCGCCTAAATTTTTATGCACGTTTTTGGAGAACAATTTTTCTATGCCGACTGGATTTGATGCCAGGATGACAGCTGAACTTGATGCGCTGGTGGTGTCCCAGGTATCAAAACATAGCGTTACAGCAGCGTGCCCAGTGTGCACAGGGTCCTTTCAAACCATCCTATTTAAGAAAGGACGACAACAGCGGTCTTTTTGTAGCAATGCTTGCAGACAGGTTGCTTATAGAAAATCTCCTGCACATCGTGCTGTTCTCGACGGACTCAGGAACCAACGCCTAAATCGTAGGAATTCGTATTTCCAACGTAAGAATGCATTCAAGAGTATCGGTCTGGATGTGTACAGCGGGCCGGAAGCAACCGGTGTCCCCAGTATTGAAATGTTGGAGTTGAGAAAGTTTTCTAGAGAACGAGACTCGCTCACGCCGTTCTCTCACAAAGAGTATCAGGAGAAAAATGCCAGCAACACTTGATGTCATCACTCAGGCCAAAAACATTCAGGCGGAATTGAACTGCCCGCAAGGCACGCTCGCTTTCTTGGCCGGTATTTCCGGCTCCCGGATGTCGAAGTATCTGGCGGGTCATTTGACCATCGGCGGCCAGGATGAACTGAACCTGCGGCTTGCTATTGAAAATCTCCGGCGGCTGTGCGAGTTGTGCGAACCGATTCCGGTTGACTTCAGCAGAGTTGGCAAGGTCAAGCAATGCGTCGGGTTAATGGAATCCGGAAGTTTGAAAGTCATGACTGTAGATCTAAACCCGGAGTTGTAGAAGAACGAATACAGACACGGAAGGAGCAGAAAAATGAAAACAGGAATAGTTACGATGTACAACCCTGAGCGAGGCTTTGGGTTTATCAGAGAGACCGGCGAGCACAATATGGTCTCGCATTTCTATCACGTCGCAGATTGTCTCGTGATTCCGAAAGTCGGTCTCGGTGTCCAGTTCGAAGTTGTCAATTGCCCGCGCGGCACCAAAGCCACCAAGGTCCAAGCGC
>Ga0181523_10000027_pt1 | contig 135362 bp, 112 predicted proteins | sample PEATcosm2014_Bin_43_FD_119752 | JGI IMG/M metagenome (GOLD analysis project Ga0181523, IMG submission 119752) | Peatland microbial communities from MTU Mesocosm Facility, Houghton, MI, USA - PEATcosm2014_Bin05_30_metaG | ecosystem: Environmental > Terrestrial > Soil > Wetlands > Peat | place...
AAAGCAGCCGAGCGAGCCAGCCACCGAGCAAAAATCCGCGCTCCACAACAACCAGTAATAGATTTAACCATGACCAAAAAACAGTTCAGGCAGAAATCACCCGGTTTTGCAGCAGCCTGTTAGGCTCAGAACCGAAGAAAAAGTTGATTCCATCCGATCCTGTATCAAAGGCGGCTTCATTGTTGCCAAATATAGAGCTGGGTTGCACGACGCGGAGTGTGACTGACATCACCCAGTCTGCCCCCGCAAGTTGCACGATCTGTTGCGCTGTCAGCGACTGGCCATAAAAGGTATTTTGGTTAGGACCACTAACAGCAGTGGTCCAGGCATTCAATCCAAGATCATTAATCACCGGGCCGACCGATCCTGGGCCGCCCAAACTAAACCCTTCCGTTGTCGGATCGGTCGCCCCAACGTGTTGGAATATGACTGATCCTTGAGCCAAGGCTGAACCCGCTGCGGCGATCCAAATAGCCGCGGCCACCGCCTTTGCTTTCCGGCGATGCCAGAGGAAGCCTAGGCCGCCCAAACCCAACACAATTTCAGAGGACGGTTCGGGAATGGGCGAAGATGAAAACTGGATGTTATCAATAGAATCAGATGGACCAGGTCCAGAATGAGTTGCAGTAAAAAGCAATTGTCCCGTTTGTCCGGCGATGGCTGAGATGTCGGCTCCATAGATGGCGTAAGTTGAAGCAGAACCAATCACGCTTAAGAACAATGTCTGGCCGTTAAATGAAACTGTGTCGAGAGGATTAAAAAGACCAAAAAAGATTAAAGATTGTGCCGTTGTCGGAATGGTTCCGGTTTGATCAATTGATGCGACATTGCTTGGGCTTCCGATGCCGGAGTAGTCTAGTCCTTGTAGATTAATATAATAGTTACCTTGAATGGTGTTTGCTCCAATAATCTCAACCATGGCGATGTTGCCAGTTCTGGGAGGCGAATTACTGTTACTGATAAACGTCAAAGCGGTTCCGCCGATGTAAGCCGTCCATCCGGGGATGGCATCGGCGGCGGGGACGGAACCGGGACTGTAGCCGGCGAGATTGGCATCCTCAAAATCAAGGTTCACAAATGCTTGGGCATAAGCGCCGGGCCTTCCGATCAGTATCAGAATCAATAGGATTAGGTTTTGTTTAATAGACGTAGAGCTATGGCTAGTCTAACATAATCGCATGTGATTTGCGTATTGTCCTTTCGGCTAATTTCTTTTTCTTGACGCTCCGTTCATCCTTGCTGAACGAAGTACGTCAGGTGCGACTGTCTCTGTCGTCCTGGCCGGCGGGTTAATATACAACACAATGCGCAACGGTGATCGTCTGACTGCCATCCTGCTTTGCCGCGAGCACTTCCAGAAGCACGGAAGAGAACATTGGTATGGATGAAATTCTTGCAAAGAATCTGAGAGAATCGGTCCTCAAGTTCGACCGGCAGAACGTCAAGCGGCTGGTTCAGGAATCACTCGACAAGGGCATTCCACCACTCGAAACCGCCGACGTGCTGACGAACGCGATTCGTGAAATCGGAGACGGCCTCAGTCGCGGTGAGATGTTCCTCCCGGACCTGATGCTCGGCGCCAAGACCGTTTCGGTCGGCATGGAGCTTCTCGAACAGGAGATCAGCAGGATAGGCCAGAAGCGCAAGACGCTGGGCACGGTCGTCATTGGCACCGTGTTCGGCGACTTGCACGACCTTGGGAAGAACATGGTCAAGACGCTGCTGGTCGCCAACGGATTCGAGGTGGTTGATCTGGGCGTGAATGTCGGTCACAGCCGATTCGTGGAGGCGGCCAACAAGGCCAAGCCCGCCATTCTAGCCATGTCCGCACTCCTGACCACGACGGTAGCCGAGATGCGCAAGGTCATTCGATCTCTTGAGGAGGCCGGGCTGCGGCAACGGCTGAAGATCATGGTGGGCGGCGCGGCGGTGACGAAGGAGTTTGCGAAAGACATTGGCGCCGACGGCTACGAGCCGACGGCGGTGCTTGCAGTCGAGCTGGCCAAGAGCCTTGTGCCCGCGCAAACCGAGTGACTGGAGCGATTCCCCCTATGAGCAGAACTGGATTCAAGCGCCGATTTCCACCGCTGGAGATTCTTAGCCGGGAAGATGTGGAGCAGATCAAGCAGGCCACTCTCGATATTCTGAAGGAGACGGGAGTCCGCATCGAGCACAAGGGCGCGCTCGATTTGCTGAAACAAAACGATTGTCTCGTGAATTACGACAACTTCCGCGTCCGGATGCCCGAGGGGCTCGTCCAGGAAGCGTTGCGCCGATGCCCCAGCACATTTCGGCTTAAAGCACGGGACCCAAAGGACGACTTGGTGATTGGAGGCAACACGGTCTATTTCAATGCCGCTCCGGGAATGGGCATTGTGGATTTGGACACTTGGGGCTACCGGACGCCGAAACAGAAGGAATACCAGGACGCCGTTACGGTGCTGGACGCGCTGCCATACGTGGATTGGTTCAGTTGCTACACGCCGTACTTTGGGTACGAAGGCGTGACGGAGGCGATGAAAATGACGATGGGCCTCGTCCAGAACCTCACGTATTCAACCAAGTTTGGCGCTGTGGGCTTCGCAAACTACAACTGGGATTTCAATTTCAGAATCGCCCAGGCTGCCGGCGCCGAAGTGCTGTGTCCGGCCCTGATGGTTTCGTCGCCGCTCACGCTCAGCGAATTCGCAGTTGAGGCGGCATTTCGAACGCTGGACTACGGCATGCCATGCGGAGTGGACACTGGCTCGGTTTTCGGTGCCACCGCGCCAGCAACCTTGGCAGGGGCGCTCGCGGAGTTTAACGCGGAACTGATTGCGGGTATCGTGCTGATTCAGCTCAAGAAACCGTATTCGCGAGTCATGGTCTTCGGCTTCCCGCATGCTCAGAACATGAGCACCGGTTCGCCGTATTTCGGCAACATCGCCAACGCCATGTTCAACGCGGCGGAGAACCAGATCTGGCGCGACTACGGCGTGCCCCTGCGCAACACGGCGTCCTGTTACACGAGTTCCAAGCGCATTGATTTCCAGAACGGTATGGAGCGTTCTCTGGCCGCCATCATCTCCGCTCTGTCCGGGGCGCACACCATCAATCTGCATGGGGGAGTTTACGGAGAACTGACCCACACCCCCATCCAGGCGATTTTGGACGACGACCTCGCGGGCATGGTAGGCCGTTTTATTCAAGGAATCGAGGTCACGGACGAAACCGTGGCGTTGGATCTAATTCATTCTGTCGGCCCTGTGCCAGGACATTTCCTGGACACCGACCACACGTTCAAGTGGTGGAAGAAGGAGCAATTCATCCAGCAATGCGCGGACACCTTGACCTATCCCGAATGGGAGCGAGCGGGCAAGGCCGACTGCATCGCCCACGCCAAAAACAAGATGCAGAAGATCCTCGCCAACCACACGGTATCGACGAAATTGACTTCGGCCCAGGAAGCGGAGATTGAGACGATCGTGCGCGAGGCGGAAACATTTTACGGGAAGAGGGGAGACTTGGATTAGGCCACTGGTCAGGTAGCTGAACTTTATTAAATTATTTATTATGAACACGAACAAGATTCTTTATATTATGGCGGTTGCTGGCCTGTTGGCCACGACCGCTTGCCGTTCCACGGACCTTAAATCCCGCTCAACCGGCAGTTCAGGAGGAGAACAAATCGCCAGGCAGTTTAGCTTCAAAGAGCAGGCGAAGGTCCGGTATCTTCTGTTTCTTCCCCAAGGCTATGGCCAGAACCGGGAAAAGCGCTGGCCGATGATTTTGTTTTTACACGGCGCTGGCGAGCGGGGCAACGATGTGTGGAAGGTTGCCGCGCATGGGCCTCCCGAATACGTCAAGAACCACCCTGACTTCCCCTTCATTGTGGTTTCGCCTCTGTGTCTGGAAAATCAACTCTGGTCTAAAGACGTTTTGCTGGGGCTGCTGGATGAAATCACGAACCGTTATGCGGTGGACACGGAAAGAGTCTATCTGACCGGCTTGAGCATGGGCGGATATGGCACTTGGGAGCTTGGGTGTTCGTATCCGGAGCGGTTCGCCGCCATCGTTCCAGTCTGCGGCGGCGGGGAGTTACTTCCGGTGCTTCCGGTGATGCTCGCAAACGGCGGGAAAGGCCAGGCGCTCAAGACGCTTGGCGTTTGGGCCTTCCATGGTGGCAAAGACCCTGTGGTGCCGACGGAAGAATCCGAGCGCATGGTGGATTTTCTGAAGCGTCAAGGAGTTCAAGATGCAAAGCTTACTATCTATCCGGAGGCGGAACACGATGTGTGGACGGAAACTTACCGAAACCCGGAACTCTACCAGTGGCTCTTGCAGCACGAAAGGTAGGGGAAAGGATTAAATTATGGCCAAACGCTCGATGAATGGCGGCATGAGCCGCCGCGAATTCGCCGTGCGCACCCTCCTGGCGGCCGGTGCCATCGGATCAGGCCTCACGGCGGCGGCGGGCACGAACAAAACGCTCATTCAAACCGTCCTCGGTTCCGTGGCGGCAGACCGGTTCGGCCCCGCGCTCGTGCATGAGCATGTGATGTGCGATTTCATCGGTGCCGGAGAGACAGGCTCTCAGCGCTGGGAAGTCGACGAAGTCGTGCGAACGATGCTGCCATATATGAAACAGGTCAAGGAACGCGGTGTCACCGGTTTTGTCGATTGCACCCCCGCTTACATCGGACGCGACCCCCGTGTGCTCTTGCACCTGGCACGCGAGGCCGGTTTGCACATCGTGACCAACACCGGTTACTACGGCGGAGCGGGGGATAAATTCGTCCCCAAGCATGCCTTCAGCGAGACTATCGACCAGCTCTCCGACCGTTGGGTCTGCGAGTGGGATCGCGGCATCGAGGACACCGGGATCAAACCCGGTTTCATCAAGATTGGCGTGGATTAGATCCAGGGCAATCCGCCCGCCCTCTCTGACATTGACGCAAAGCTGGTCAGGGTTGCGGCCCGCGCTTCCAAGCGCACCGGCCTCATGACGACCTGTCACACCGGTGGAGGCCCCGCCGGACTTGCCGCCGCCCGGTTGTTCATCGAGGAAGGCACCGAAGCCTTCCGCTTTATCGTCGCCCACTCGGACGGCCACGGACTCCCCATTAATGAACAAGTCGCCGGACTGGGTGCCTGGATTTCCTTCGACGCCATCAGCCGCCAGCCTTTGGAGACTCATCTCAAGCTCGTCATGTCCATGCTGGAGAAGCACTCCGGCCGATTGCTTCTGTCCCACGATAACGGCTGGTATTGGGTCGGCCAGAAAGGCGGGGGTGAGGTGCGCGATTACAACTACATCAGTGACATGTTCCTCCCTGCGCTTCGCAAGGCAGGCGTGAGCGAGGCGGTCATCCGCAAACTTACTGTCGAAAATCCCGCCCGTGTCCTGGCGTCATCAGCTTAAGTACCTTCTATTTCTTCCCCAAGACTACGGCCAGGACCGGGTGAAACGCTGGCCGATGGTTTTGTTTTTGCACGGCGCGGGCGAGCGGGGCGACGACGTGTGGAAAGTTGCCGCGCATGGGCCTCCCAAATGCGTCAAAGACCATCCTGACTTTCCCTTCATTGTGGTTTCGCCTCAGTGTCCGGAAAATCAACTCTGGTCAAACGACGTGCTGCTGGGCCTGTTGGATGAAATCACGCGCCGTTACGCGGTGGATAAAAAAGGAATCTATGTGACCGGCCTGAGCATGCGAGGGTACGGCACTTGGGACCTAGGACTGTCGTATCCGGAGAAGTTCGCCGCCATCGCTCCCGTTTGCGGCGGCGGGGAGTTGGTTCCCGTGATCGTCGCTGACGGCGAGAAGGCCCAGGCGCTCAAGACACACGGGGTTTGGGCCTTCCATGGTGGCAAACACACTGTGGTGCCGCTGGAAGAATCCCAGCGCATGGTGGATCTGCTGAAGCGTCACGGAGCGCAAGATGCAAAGCTCACGGTTTATCCGGAGGCGGGACACGATGCCCGGACAGAAACCTACGCCACCCCGGAACTCTACCGTTGGCCCTTGCAACACGAGCGGCAACGGGCGGCGACAAAACCGTAGGGCATCGCCCCGGAATGCAATTTGGTCTTCGGAGACAAGCCGCACTTGGGCGGGAATCTCGGACGCTCGAAGACATTAGTCAAAAGGACGATGGTTTGAATTATGTCCGTGTGCTACACTGCCCAATACGATTAAGAAAGATCGAAGCGTCTTGTTCTGTATTCTATGGCGTTGTTTTGCCATTTACATGGCCGTGCCCATGGCCGGATGGGCGCAACTCTTCATCAATCCGCCGACCTTTCCGGCAACCAATACGGTTCATGTGACGTTGAGTGGAGTGGGAGCGACGAACGCCTACGTTATTTTCTACACGCCGGACCTGACAACCAGCTTCAATTCCTGGGCGCCAATCGTGACGGGTGCAGTCGGCCAGACGACGTTTGATTTGGCGACAACGACGAACACGAACGCATTCTACCGTGCCGGTGTCGCCCCGCCTTTCGCGCCGGCCGGCTTGAGCGCGACGCCCACAAACGCTCAGGTATCGTTGAGTTGGACGGCCTCCTCCGGGGCGACCAGCTACAACGTCAAGCAGGCCTTGGTAAGCGGCGGGCCGTTCACGACCATAGCCACTGGGGTCACGACGACGAATTACACGAATACGGGTCTGAACAACGGGACAACTTATTACTATGTGGTCTCCGCCGTGAATGCGTCGGGCGAAGGGGCGAATTCCAGCCAGATCAGCGCGACGCCTTCGGGGCCCCTCAGTCCTATAACGGGCACCGCTCTCAATAACTTGGTGGCGGGACAGACCGACGTGGCGTTGGCCAGCGGGGGGGCCACCGACTCCGCCGATAGTTTCATTAGTGGTTACGGGCCTGGTCTGGCCATCGACGGAATTCTTAACACCAGCGCCAATCCTTGGATCCCAACGGACTATGCCATTTCGGGAATCACTCCCGACTGGCTGGTGGTGGATTTTCATCAAACGGTGTCGCTGGGGCTGATCGTGATATCGGGACGTTATACCCAACGGGCGGCGGGTACTTATGCTTTTCAATACACCACCAATGCCTCACCTGTCACCCACTCTTCGAGTTGGACGACCATCGGCACCTATACCTGGTCGAGCGCCAACCCGCTGCCAAGGACTGGCTTTCAGTTTGGGACCGTGTCGAATGTGACGGGCATTCAATTGGTATCGGCTCCAAATACCACTTATAACGGCCCTTGGGGAAACAGTATCCAGGAGATCGAGGCCTACTCGACAGTGATTCCGGGGTCCCCGCCGACCGGGTTGACCGCGACGCCCGGCAACGTTCAGGTGTCGTTGAGCTGGACGGCAGCCGCCGGGGCGACGAGCTACAACGTCAAGCGGGCCACGGTAAGCGGCGGACCCTACACGACCATCGCTACGGGCATTACGACGATGAGTTACACCGATACGGGTCTGAACAACGGGACGACCTACTATTATGTCGTTTCCGCAGTAAATGCAGCGGGCGAGAGCGGGAATTCTTCGCAGGTCAGCGCGACGCCGTCGGCTGGCGCGACGAAGCTGGCGATCACTTCCGTCAACGGCGGCAATAATCCTACCGCCGGAACAGGCTTCAGCGTTGTCGTTCAGGCGCAGGACAGCAATGGCAATGGCACCAATGTGGTGGCGGACACGGGTGTGAGCCTGAGCCGCAACACCGGGAGCGGGACTTTGGGCGGCACGCTTACGGGGACCATTGCGGCGGGCACCAGCAGTGTGACGATTTCAGGGGTGACCTACACCAAGGCCGAGAGCGGAGTGAGCCTGACGGCCACCCGGACCAGCGGCGACATCCTGATCGCCGGCAACAGCGCGTCCTTCACGCTGTATGCGGGTGCGGCGGCGAAACTGGCGTTCACGACGCAGCCCGGTCTCGGGACGCCGGGGACGGCCTTGACGACGCAGCCGGCGGTGACGCTGCAGGATGCCAACGGCAACACGGTGACCGGCACGGTGCAGAATGTGACCTTGGCCATTCAGAACAATCCCGGCGGCGGGACGCTGAGCGGGACGACGACCGTGGCGGTGAACACGGGCACGGGCCAGGCAACCTTCAACGGTTTGTCAATCGACAACTCCGGAACCGGCTATACGCTGACGGCGACCGGGGACACGGTCAGTACGACGCCGGGATTGGTGGTGAGTGCGCCCTTCAATATCACGACGGCGAGCGGCGGCTGGGGTCCCGCGACGCTTATCACTGCCGACAGCGATATCAGCACGACCGGGACATTGGTTTACGCCTACAACTGGAACGGTTCCAACGTTACCGTGAACGGCGTGACTTTCACGGGCACAAGAAGCGTGAGTAACGTCGGCACGGACCTGCTCCTCACACAGGGCCCCAGCCCCTTGATGTGTGATCTACCGGCCAACTGGATATCCCAGGGCATACCTATTTCCCAGCAGTACCAGGCTCTGGTTGGCAGCGCCGCCTATTCCGATTATGCTGGTGATTATTTCACGGTGCAACTCAATAACTTGATCAACGGCCATATATACCAGATACAGATTTGGTCCTCTGACTCATATTACGATCAGGCCAGTACGATGGTCAGCGGCCTTGTTGGAAACTCGGTCACGTTGAAGAAAGACAGTAACAACGGTTATGGTGGTGCGGGCCAATTCACGATCGGGACATTTACGGCCAGCGGATCGTCCTTGGTGCTTACTCTTACTGGGGTGGGTCCGTTCGTCCCGGATAAAGGGGCTATGCTCAATGCGCTCCAAGTGCGAGATATCACAGAGTGAGGGGGGCTGCCTTCCGCGCGCCGACCGGCTTGAGTGCGACGGCCGGATACGTTCGGTATCGTTGAGCTGGACGGCCTCCCCTTGGGGCCATGAGCTACTACGTCAAGCGAGCTATAAGCGGCGGGCCGGACATGACCATTGCCACCGGGATCACGACCACGAGTTACACCGATACGGGTCTGAGAAAAATAAGTTGAGGGTTACCTTGAGCCGGTCTTGGGGCCGAGCTACTGTTTTCAACCATTGACTCTGTTTTCAACCATGAAAAAGCCAAATTTCTCTGTCCGCGTTCTATGGTGTTGTTTTGCCATTTACATGGCCCTGCCCATCGCCGGATGGGCGCAACTCTTCATCAATCCGCCGACGTTTTCGGCGACCAACACGGTTCACGTGACGTTGAGTGGAGCGGGAGCGACGAACGCCTACGTTATTTTCTACACGCCGGATCTGACAACCAGCTTCAATTCCTGGGCGCCAATCGTGACGGGCGCAGTCGGCCAGACGACGTTTGCTTTGGCGACAACGACAAACACGAACGCATTCTACCGTGCCGGTGTCGCCCCGCCTTTCGCGCCGACGGGCCTGAGTGCGACGCCCGGGAACGCCCAGGTATTGTTAAGTTGGAACGCCTCCTCCGGGGCAACGAGTTACAACGTCAAGCAGGCCTTGGTAAGCGGCGGGCCTTACACAACGATTGCCACCGGGGTAACGGCGACAAACAACACCGACAAGAATCTGACCAACGGCACGACCTACTACTTTGTGGTTTCCGCCGTGAATGCGTCCGGCGAAAGCGCCAATTCTTCGCAGGTCAGCGCCATGCCTTCGACCAATCTGACTCCGGTAACGAGCGGACAACTTGCGAACCTGCCGGTGGGTCGCGCCAACGTGGCGTTGACCAGCGGCGGCGCCACGGCCACCGCCAATTCGTTCATTACTGGCTACGGCCCTGGCCTGGCCATTGACGGCGTTTCCAGCACCGCCTGGATTCCCGTTGACCGACCGACCAATGATGTGTCTCCCGATTGGCTGATTGTGGATTTTCACACCAACGGGACTTTGGAGGCGCTGGTGCTCTCGGGTGAATATCTCAACCGGGCTGCGGGAACGTACGTGTTTCAGTACACCACCGATCCGTCGCCGCTCTCCACCAGCTCGACCTGGACAACCATCGGCAGCTACACCTGGTCCAGCGCCAACCCTCTGCCCCGGACCGGTTTTGTTTTTCCCAACGTGCCGAACGTAACCGGCGTTCAACTGCTGTCCTATCGCAATCCAGTGTACAACAACGCCTATAACAACGGCAGCGCGTGGTATTGCTGGGGCAACAGCATCCAGGAACTTGAAGCCTACACTCCAGCCGCACCTTCAACGCAGCCGCCCGGCGCTCCGACGGGTTTGAACGCCAGCGCCGCAAACGGTCAGGTCACGTTGAATTGGACCGCTTCCGCCGGGGCCACCGCTTACAACGTCAAACGCGCCACCGTGAGCGGCGGGCCGTACACGAACGTTGTCTCGGGAATCGCGCCGACGACTTACACGGATACCGGATTGAGCAACGGGACCACTTACTATTACGTTGTCTCCGCCGTGAACGCTTATGGCGAGAGCGCCAACTCCAGCGAGGTCAGCGCGACGCCCATGGCGATCTCGGTGCCTGCAGCGGCTGCGGGAGCCGGCTACACCAATCTGGTGTTTGATGACGAGTTCAACTCCATCAATACGATTGACGTGAACAACACCGGCGCGCCGGGCTACAACTGGTACGTCCAGTTGCCCTTCGGCGGCGGAACCGTTCCGTCATCGGCTTACACCGTGAGCAACGGAGTGCTGGTGCTTGCTTACGGGGATCACTCGGCATCCTGGGCCCTTTCCACCTGGAATTGCGCGGGCAACACCGGTCACGCCTTCCGCTACGGTTACTTTGAAGCCAGGGTCCATTTCGATCCGACCTTGGGGACGAACGCAGCATACTGGCCGGCTTTTTGGAGTTTCCCCATTGATCACACTTGCGGTTCGGCCAGCCATTGGAACGAACTCGACTTTTTCGAAGCCTATACCGGCGGGTTCGCCAGTTATAGCGGGGCGTTTGTTGGGACCGTTCATGACTGGACATACAACGGCAGTTACATCAATTGCCAAAATGCCAACAACTACACGCCGACGAGCGTGGATTGGAATCAGTGGCACATCCTCGGCTGCTTGTGGAAGCCTGGACAGATTTCCTGGTATCTCGACAACAACCTCCTCGAAACACAGTATTATTCGGCCACGGGAACACCGAATCCGTGCGCGAACTGCACCAGCGGGAGCGGCTGCGCGACCGGACTGTTCAGCGTGATGGACAGTGAAAGCAACCTGGTCATTCTCGGAAGCTCCGAGCATTGGCCGATGTATGTGGATTGGGTCCATGCCTGGCAGCAGTAAATCAAATTAACGAACTAGCCACTGTCTCCCGGAAAGGTTTTGAACGCCTGCAACCGAACTTCTGGACCGTTTTACTGTCATGAACCAGTTTGACCGACTCGCCACTGCCAATCCTGCCGAATTACGCTTTGGGGTCGCACCCAACCCCCTCGCCACCCACCGCGGCTTGAACCTCGGCGGCGGAACGGTCTATCCGGAACTGAACTTCACCCTGCCGCCGATGCTCGTGAACCAGACCACGATGCCGGAAGTGCAGACGCAGTATCAACAGATCATCGCCGGCGCGTTGCAGCGCGCGGTCGAACTGGAGGCGCACGGGTTGGTCGTCTAATTCGAGACGCTGCCGCTCCTGTCCGAACAAACTCGCGGCGGCTGTATTTATTGGATCGTTTACCGGTTGACATAAGTCACCGTGGATTTCTTCTAAACGCACACTTCGCAGGTAAAAAACTAATAAACCTGTGTTCTTTCAGGTTTCTCAATCGTTAAACCCACAATATCATAACCGGACGTGAACTTCTGGCCATTCTCCTTTCGGCTAGCTTCGGGTGATCATCGCCACGGTGCCTTCTGATCCTCACGTCCCGCGACGAAATCAAGACTAAGTTCTACCGATTTGAAGGAACGCAAACAAGGCAAAAGATGTTAATCGAAATGACAATATCCAGATCGTCTCGCCTACGCTATAAACCCTTCGTGTGAAGCCAGCATCTTACTTCCCGTTTTGACTATCAAAATCAACGCCATCCAGATAGGTAGCGAAAGTAACGCGGCGACTGTCGTGCAGGACTATGTTCGCCGCACCCGGAAACATTGTCGTGTTGCTTTGCCAAAGTTTGCCGACATTGGCCTAAATCCCATGAAACACATTTTCTTTTCAGCACTTTTTTTATTCAGCACCGCATTAGCACCAGTGTTAGCGCAGGCTTCGTCTACCGTTACTACTGCCAACTCGACTTCCGCTCGTCTGCCAAATCCCCCGCCGGTAATATCCCCCGAGATTGGAACTGACCGAATGGTAACGTTTCGGCTGCGAGCGGCTGACGCGCAGGAAGTCGTAGTGAACGGACAATGGCCAAATGGCCGTGCTGCTATGACCAAAGACAGCAATGGCGTTTGGAGTGTCACAGTTGGACCCGTTGAATCGGGGGTTTGGGAATACAGTTTTCAGGTGGACGGCTTGACGATGATTGATCCGGGCAATCCTCTGATAAAACCGATGCGTCTGCCGGTCGTCAGTATTTTGCAAATCAGCGGAAACCCTCCGCTGCTTTGGGATTTTCAGGATGTACCGCATGGAACCGTGCATCTACACACTTATTATTCGAAGTCGCTTCACCGAATCCGCAGGTTGGTCGTTTACACACCGCCCGGTTATGAGCAGAAGGCGAGGATGAAGTATCCTGTTTTGTATCTGCAACACGGTTACGGTGACACTCAGGAAACGTGGATCGTGCTTGGCAACGCGAACGTAATCCTTGACAACTTGATTGCGCAAGGCCGTGTCAAACCAATGATTATTGTGATGATGGATGGCCACGCCGTCGTACCTGTGAGAGTCCTCGATCCTGCCTTCCTCAATCAAAATGCGGAACTCTTTGAACGCGATTTATTGGAAATCGTCGTGCCGCTTATCGAGAAAGAATATCGAGCGCAACGTGGTGCGGTGAATCGTGCGATCGTTGGACTGAGCATGGGGGGAGGACAATCGTTGACCCTAGGATTAAATCACCCCGACATTTTCGAGTGGGTGGGTGGTTTTAGTTCTGTGACGCCCTCGAGTGAAGCGATCAGGAATGCATTAAACAACCCTGAGGTGCTCAACCGGGAACTTAAATTGCTTTGGATTGGCGCAGGCAAGAATGATTTTTTGCTCCAACGCAACGAGGATTTCATCAGTTTGTTAAAGCGGCATAACATCCAGTACGAATGGCATTTGACCGAAGGTGATCACAGTTGGCCGATTTGGCGTAATTACCTGATTGACCTCGCGCCAAAATTATTCCGTTAACCAGGATGGCCTTGCACACTCACTGACTTGTCACCATTCATATACTGGCCGACGACCCATTGGAGGGACGGGTGCGAATGGCGCTTAGTTAAGTCGTAAAACTTATAAAACAAACAGCTTACACAATGCTGGTCTTGCCACAGTTGCCAACTCGGTTTTATGGAAGGCCTGAATTCATTGAGATTTCCCCAAGCTGGATATTAAGGCTCAGAATAAAGATCGTCGAAAAACACTTGGAAAGCTCAATAAAATGCAGGGAATTCCTTATCTAAGCGCCATTCGGGACGGGTGCCCTTATTGGAAAATAGAACCAAATACGAACCGCATCACATCACGCGATCACGTGGAACTTTTACCGAAGAACGACGAGTTGTTGAAACACGATTATTTCGTGGCCAAGTCAGGTCATATAACGGAGGCAGACCAAGTCATTTTTGCGTAAGGTCTGTGTTGGCCAAAAGCACAATTTTTTCTTGCGTTTCTGTATCCCATTATCTTCATCACCTCAACTTGTCCACACCGCCTGTAAGATTTTGTGTCATCGGCGCGGGCCGAGGTGGCCTGATCCATGCCCGAAATCTTGCGCAACGGATTCGCGCCGCCGACCTGGTAGCGTTGTGCGATGCCGACACGAACATTTTGAACAAGGCTGGCTCCCGTGTCCGCCGTTACCCGTCGGCTCGCTCGTGGAAGTGGCGTGGACGTCGTCGTCGCGGCGGTTCCGTTAGTCGAAAGGACAATATCCTAATCGCCTTCGCGCAACCTATACTTTCCCTCGTATCAACATGGCCACACCGCCTCTACGATTCTGTGTCATCGGAGCCGGACGGGCCGGTCTGATGCATGCCCGAAACATCGCCTGCCGGATTCGCACCGCCGAACTGGTGGCGTTGTGCGATGCCGACGCGGCCACTTTGAACAAAGCCGGCGACGAACTGGGTGTCACGACCCGGCTGAAGGATTATCGCACCGCCGTGGTTCGCGACGACCTAGACGCAGTGGTGATTGTCACGCCTACGTTCCTGCACTGCGAGATTGCCTGTCTGGCCGCGCAACATGGCAAGCACGTCTTCCTCGAGAAGCCGATGGCGGTGACCGTGGCTGAATGCCGGCGCATCAACGCCGCCGTGCATCGCGCCGGGGTGAAGTTTCAAATCGGTTTCATGCGCCGCTTCGATGAAGGATTCCAACGCGCCCGCGAAGTCATCGCTTCCGGCGAACTGGGGCGGGTCATGATTATTAAGTCCACCGGCCGCGGGCCGGGGGGTCTCGGCGTGTGGATGTATGACCTGCGCAAATCCAACGGCATCGTTGCTGAGGTGAACAGCCACGACATTGACACGCTCCGCTGGTTGACCGGGCTGGAATTCCAACGTGTTTATGCGCAGGGCCGCAACTTCAAGTGTCCGGACGCGCGGAGCAACTGGCCGGACTTTTACGACAACGTCGTTGCGCAGTTCACGTTCGTCCAGGAAACCCTAGGCGTCGTGGACGGCACCTGCCCAGCGCATTACGGTTATGACGCCCGGGTGGAGGTGCTTTGCGAGAAAGGACTGCTGCTGGTCGGGGCGGTGGCGGAGGCGCGCTTTACGAAAGTGACGGTGGACGGCCAGGTCATGGGTCAGGCGGTGAAAAGCTGGCGCACGTTGTTCAAGGACGCCTACCTCGCGGAGATGGAACACTTCGTTCGATGCGCGCAGCAGGACCAAACACCGCGCGTGACCGGCGTGGATGGCCAGCGCGCGGTGGAAGCCGTTGTGGCGGTGAATGAATCCGTGCGCACGGGTCAGCCTGCGGACATCGCTTTGGAGGCAACACAATGATTGCGGCGAAATACACCCAGGGCGCGGGCCTCGATATCGGTGAAGCGCGAATTCCCGAAATTGGTGACGACGAAATGCTCGTGCGCGTTGAGGCCACGTCCATTTGCGGCACGGATGTAAAAATTGTGCGGAGCGGCCATCGCAAGCTGCGAAGGGGACAAACGGTCATCCTCGGCCACGAGTTTGTGGGCACGATTGAAAAGGCTGGCTCCCGCGTCCGCCATTACCCGGTCGGCTCGCTCGTGGGCGTGGCGCCGAACATCGGCTGCGGCCGGTGTGAGATGTGTGGCCGCGGCTTGATGAACATGTGCCCCGAATACTCGGCGTTCGGCATTGACCGCGACGGGTCGCACACCGAATTCATCCGGATCACCGCTGATGCCATCGCCCAAGGCAACGTCATCCCTTTGTCGGCGAACGTTTCACCCTTGGAAGCGGCGCTGGCTGAACCGCTGTCCTGTGCCGTAAACGGCCTGCGGGCGGCGCGGCTGGAGGTAGGCGACGTGGTATTGATTTACGGCGCCGGGCCGATGGGAATGTTGAATCTCCTTCTGGCGCTGATCTCCGGCGCGTCACGGGTTCTGATGGTGGACCTGAACGCGCAGCGACTTGAGACGGCCCGGACTCTCGGCGCCACTGCTGTTCATTGTCCCGCCAGCAACTCCACGAAAGAATGGGTCGCGCAGGACACTCGCGGCCGGGGCGTGGACGTCGTCATCACGGCGGTTCCGCTACCCCAGGTCCAACAGGAAGCAGTGGAACTGCTGGCGCCTTTTGGCCGGTTGTGCCTCTTCGCCGGGCTGGCGCGGGGCGAATCCGCCGTCCCGCTGGACACCAATGCCATCCACTACAAGAACCTCATCGTGACCGGCATGACCGGCGGCTCGCCGCAGGATTACCGGACGGCGCTGCATCTTATTGAATCGCGGCGCGTGCCCGTGAAGCAGATCATCTCCCACGTGTTTCCGCTCAACGAATTGGGGAACGCCTACAACATCGCGCTTTCCGGGCAGGGATTGAAGGTGGTGATGGCGTCGGAAAAGTGGTTGTCGCACAACGGCTCAATCGAAAAGCCAAAAACCAATGACCGGCCGTCGGGTCAAGAGAGGTTTCGCCCGTGAAAACGCGAAGGCACGAACCATGCAAGCGTTGATTGGCGTTGACATCGGGACGCAGGGCACGAAAGCCGTCCTCGTGTCGGAGGACGGAACGTTGCTCGCTTCGAGCTTCCGCAAATCAACGTTGCACCAGCCTGGCGCCGGTGTTGTGGAGGAGAACCCGGAACGCCAAGTGGCTACGGTTTGCGCGACCATCAAGGAATGTGTCGGAAAATCGCGCATCGCCCCCGGAAACGTGAGCGCGCTCGCCATTGACGCCCAGATGGCTGGCATCATCGGCGTCGGTAAGGATGGCCGGAACGTGACGCCCTACGATTCCTGGCTGGACACGCGGTGTGGCGCTTACATCACGCAAATGAACCGCGTGGCGGGTGACGAGATCATCGCCAAGACCGGTGGCCCGGCCAGCTTCAATCACGGGCCGAAGATTCTTTGGTGGAAACACGAACGAGCGGACGTCTTCCGATCCATTGCGACCTTTGTTCAGCCCGGCGGTTACGCTGCGATGCGGCTCTGTGGATTGACGGCCCGGGACGCTTTCATTGACAAAACGTACCTTCACTTCAGCGGTTTTGCGGACAACCAGAGCGGCTGTTGGAATGCCGGACTTTGCCGGCGCTTTGGTTTCGATGCAGGAAAACTTCCGCGCATTGTGAATCCGCACCAGATCGTGGGCGAACTGGCCGTTTCGATGGCCAGTCGGTGCAGCCTCCGCGCCGGTGTGCCCGTGGTTGCGGGCTGCGGTGACACCGCGGCGTCGTTTCTCGCCTGCGGCGCGACGCGGGCGGGCATTTGTGTGGATGTCGCGGGGACGGCCTCTGTGTTCGCGACGACCACGCACACTTTCAAGCCCGATCGGCGATACAAAACGTTGAGTTGCGGGCAGGCCGCGACGCCGGGGCTTTGGCATCCCTACGCCTACATCAACGGCGGAGGCATGAACCTCGAATGGTTCCGAAAACAGATTGCCGGGTTTGGGTCCTCTGCCCGGCTGCCGGAATTCGCCGACCTCAACGCCGCGGCGGAAGCCATCGAGCCGATGCCCGAATTGCCGATGTTCGTGCCGCACCTGGGCGGGCGCGTGTCACCGGGTTGGCCGGCCCTGCGCGGGGCGTGGGTCGGCCTGACGTGGGCGCACAACACGCCGCATCTCTGGCGCGCGATGCTTGAAGGCGTGGCCCTGGAGTACGCGATTTACCAGCAGGTCTTGCTGCATCTGCATCCGAAACTGCATTTGGTCGAATTGCGCATAACCGGAGGTGGCGAAAGAAGCGCCTTGTGGAACCAAATGAAAGCCGACGTACTTGGCACGCCGGTCGCGCAGGTCACCCGCAGCGAGGGAGCGCCGCTGGGCGCGGCCTTGCTAGCCGGCTTTGGCATTGGTCTGATCAAAGACCTCGACGCCACCGCCCGCAAATGGATTCGCGCCGGCAAGGCCATCCAGCCCAACCGCCGCCTTGGTCGCTATTATCAACAACGTTTGGCGGCGTACGAAGCCGTTCTGAAATCACTGAACGATTGGAGCAAGAATTGAATAGCACCAACTACAGCAAAACTGAAAAGCCCACGATGTACTTCATCGGGGTCACCACCGGAAAGTCGTCCATCATGCGGGTGTTCCCCGAATGGGCGCGTTACCTCGGCTTGGGCGACTGCGCGATCAAGGGCATTGACTTTGTCCCGCACGACCAGCCCGGGCGATACCGCGAAGCCGTCGCGTTCATCAAATCCGACCCGCTCTCTCTCGGCGCGCTGGTCACCACGCACAAAATTGATCTGCTCAAGGCGTGCCGCAACCAGTTCGACGAACTGGATGAGTATGCGGCGCTGATGGGCGAGGCCAGTTGCATCTCCAAGCGCGACGGCAAACTGGCGGCCCACGCCAAAGACCCCATCACCAGCGGCCTCTCGCTGGAGGCGTTTCTGCCGGAGCGTCATTGGGAAAAAACCGGCGCGGAGGCGTTGGTGCTGGGCGCGGGCGGCTCGGCAGTCGCCATCACCTGGTATTTGATAAAGCGTGGGCATGGCGCAAACCGCCCTTCAAAAATCATCGTGGCCAACCGCAGCACCGGCCGGTTGGAAGAAATGAAGGCACTTCACGATCGCATCGGTTGCGACGTGCCCGTGGAGTACTATCACGTGTGGGCGCCGCAACACAGCGACGCGCTGCTCAAGCGTCTCCGCCCGCGTTCGCTGGTGGTCAACGCGACCGGTCTGGGCAAGGATGCGCCCGGCTCGCCGCTCTCTGACGCCGCCGTGTTTCCAGAAAACGGGCTGGTCTGGGAATTCAACTATCGGGGCGATTTGATTTTTTTGAAGCAGGCCCGCGCCCAACAGCAGCAGCGCGGTCTCGTGATTGAGGACGGTTGGATTTATTTCATCCACGGGTGGACGCGCGTGATCGCGGAGGTCTTTCACGTGGACATCCCGGTGAAGGGGCCGAAGTTTGACGAGCTTTCCCGCATCGCCGCCGCCGTGAGGAACTGATTTATGAATGCCACAAAATCCACTTTCATCAACCCGTTTGGAGTCGAGTTGGACCTGGAGAAGGGTCTGATGCTTCAGGCTAGAAACCACCTGGTCCGCCGCGCCTCCGACATGCGCGGCTACTACGTTAACCAGGCCGCGCTGGAGCGGCTCATCACCGAAAAGCGGGACCCGGTTCACTACGAGGTCTTCGATGTGCCGGTGCCGGAAGAGTGCGGGCACTTGATGTTTTGCATCAGCACGCTCCAACCTGGCCTGATCGGCGAAGAATGTTTCATGACCAAGGGCCACTACCATTCGGTGCCCAACACGGCGGAGACTTATCTCTGCCTGCGCGGCGAGGGATACATCGTGATGAAAACCGCCGAGGGCAAGTTCGTCAGCGAACGCATGACGCGGGGACGCATGGTCTATGTGCCGCCGTTCTGGGCGCATCGTTCGGTCAACACCGCCGAACGCGAGCCGCTGGTCTCGTTTTGCGTCTATCCCGCGGAGGCCGGGCACAATTACGGCGACATCAAGACCGGTGGATTTCCGCAACGCGTCTTCCAGCGAAACGGAAAAGTCACCATTGAGTCCACGCCGACAAGCCATGCCTGAAAAAATCCTCATCACACCCAGATCGTTGACGCGCGACGGCCACCCCGCGCTCAAGCGCCTGCAGGAGGCGGGATACGAACTCGCCTTCTCCGCACCCGGCCAGCAACCGGCGGAAGAGGAATTGCAGCGGTTGTTGCCGGATTGCGTCGGCTATCTCTGTGGCGTGGAAAAAGTGAGCGAACAGACCTTGTGCGCCGCTCGCAAGCTGCGGGTCATCAGCCGCAATGGCGTCGGCGTGGACAACATTGACCTCGCCGCCGCCCGGAAGCTGGGCATCGCGGTTCACAAGGCCGTCGGCGCCAACGCGCGCGGCGTGGCCGAACTGGCGATGGCCCATATCCTCGCGTTGGCGCGCTGGGTCCCTTTCGGCGACAAGGCCATCAAGGCCGGCGGCTGGGAACGGCGCAAAGGCATCGAGTTGATCGGCAAGACGCTCGGCCTCGTGGGCTGTGGCCACGTGGGGCGGTTGGTGGCGAAGCTGGCGCTGGGCTTCGATATGAACGTGCTCGCCTACGACCTGCTGCCGGACAAGTCGTTCGCGCCATCACCCGCCTTTCGGTACGCGACACTCGACGAACTGCTGACTGGGTCCGACGTGATCAGCCTGCACTGTCCCGCGCCGCCCGATGGCAAATCGCTGATCAACGCGGCGGCGCTCGCCCGGATGAAGAAAGGGGTGTTTCTCGTCAACACCGCGCGCGCCGATCTGGTTAACGGAGCTGCGCTCGCCGCGGCCCTGCAAAGCGGCCAGGTCGCTGGCGCGGCGATGGACGTGTTCAAGTCCGAGCCGCCCGCCGGCGATCTACTTGTGTCCAGCGACCGCGTGGTCGCGACGCCGCACGTCGGCGGGTTCACCGAAGAAAGCGTGGACCGCGCCGTTGATCTGGCCATTGACAACTTACTTGCCGAACTCAGGCAGATTCCGCAACCACCGTAACATCGTAAAACCATGTCACCAGAAACCATTCTCCATCGTGTCGCTGCTCTCGGAGTTGTGCCGGTCATAGCGATTGAAAAAGTCGAAGCCGCCATCCCGCTGGCCGACGCACTGCTGGCCGGCGGTTTGCCCGTGGTCGAAATCACGTTCCGCACGGCCGCCGCCGCCGAGGTCATCCGCAAAATCGCCGCGGAGCGGCCGCAACTGGTCGTCGGTGCCGGCACAGTGCTCACGACCGCAAACCTGGAAGCGGCAATGGCCAGCGGCGCGGCGTTCGCGGTCGCACCCGGCCTGAACCCGCAGATCGTCAACCAAGCCCGGCAGATGAACCTGCCTTTTGTCCCCGGCGTGGCCACCCCCAGCGACATCGAGCAGGGCCTTTCGCTCGGCTGCAAGCTGCTGAAATTTTTCCCGGCCGAGGCCTTAGGCGGAGTGCCCATGATCGAAGCCCTGTCGGCTCCGTATCGACACACCGCCGTACGCTTCATGCCGACCGGCGGTGTCAACCCGAGTAATCTGGAATCCTACCTCAAGCTGGACACAGTCGCGGCTGTCGGCGGAACTTGGATCGCCAAGAAGGAAGACCTCGCCGCCGGAAAATGGAACGACATTTGCCAGCGCTGCAAAGCTGCGCTGGAGATCGTGTCCAGCACACGCGGTCCTTGTTGATTATCATGACCCTGACCTCACAAGCAGGCGGTGCGAAGGCGCTCTGGAAGGCGGACCTGCCGGATGAAGCGGTCGGCCTCGCCTGGCTGGGACAGGCAGGCTTCGCGCTTCGGCACGTCGACTGCCGTCTGCTGATTGATCCGTACCTTTCGGACCATCTGGCGCGCAAGTATGCCGGCACGGAATTTCCTCACGAGCGGATGATGCCGCCGCCGGTCAACGCGGACGAGATTCGCGATCTCGACTTGGTGCTCTGTTCGCACGGTCACAGCGATCACACCGACCCAGAGTCGCTTCCGGCGCTGGCCGACAACAATCCGCGCTGCCGGTTCATCGTGCCGCGGGCGGAAGTTGAATCCGTCGTCCGCCTCGGCGTGGCCGAAGCGCGCCTCATTCCCGCCAACGACGGCGACGCCATCCGCGTAAGCGACTCCGTCACGATTCACGTCATTCCCTCCGCGCACGAGACGCTTAGGGTGAACGAACGCGGCGAGCACTACTTCCTTGGATTTATCCTGAAGCTCGGCGCGTTCACGCTCTACCATTCCGGCGACAGCGTGGTCTATGACGGGCTGGCGGGGCGGCTGCGCAAGTGGAGGATCGACCTCGCACTGCTGCCGGTGAACGGACGCCGCCCGCAACTCACGTCACGCGGCATCATGGGCAACATGAATTTTGCCGAGGCGGTTGACCTGTGCGTCGCGGCGGGCATCGGCATACTTATCCCGCAGCACTTCGGCATGTTCGCCTTCAACACTGTTGATCCCGCCGAGCTTCGGAGTCAGGCCGCACGGCTGGATCCCCGCCTGCGCTGCTCACTGCCCTCGCTTGAACACTATATCCTTCTTGGCCCGTAAACCGCAACCCCAACCCGAACATCATATGAACAAGATCGGAATCTACTACGCTTACTGGACCCACAACTGGGATGCTGACTTTGTGCCGTTCGTCGCGAAGGTGAAACGGCTGGGCTTCGACATCCTCGAAGTCAATTCCGGCACCGTCACCAACATGTCGAACCCCGAGCGAGACCGGCTCAAACGCGCCGCCGAACGCGCGGGCATCGAACTAACCTACTGCATCGGCCTGCCGCACCAGTACAACATCGCCTCGCCGGACACAGCGGTGCGCAAGGCAGGCGTGGCGTTCCTGAAAAAGAGCGCCGATATGCTTCGCTACATGGGCAACAAGCAACTGGGCGGCATCATTTACGGTTCCTGGCCCGGCAAGCTTCCGGCAGGAACGGACAAGCGCGCCGCCCGCGACCGCAGCGTCAAATGCATGAAGGAGGTCATCAAGGTCGTGGAGGATTGCGACGTGTATTTCAACGTCGAGGTCGTGAACCGCTTCGAGCAATACCTGATGAACACGGCCCAGGAGGCCGTGGACTATGTGAAGCGCGTCGGCAGCCGGCATTGCCGGGTTCTGCTCGACAGCTTTCATCTCAACATCGAAGAGGACAGCGTCCACGACGCGATCGTGTCCACCGGCAGCTTGCTCGGGCATTTCCACGTCGGCGAAACCAACCGCCGCGCGCCCGGCCGGGGCCGGATGCCGTGGGACGAAATTTTCGGCGCGCTCAAGGAAGTAAAATATGCCGGCGCCATCACGATGGAACCGTTTTTGATGCTTGGCGGCGAAGTGGGACGTGACGTCAGCGTCTATCGCGACCTGCGCGACGGCCTTGACCTGGACCAGGAAGCCAGGCGGGCGCTGCAATTCGTGCGGGCGAAATTGCGGATGAAGTGATCGAAACGAAACATCCAACGAAGCCAAAGATTATGAGCAAAACCAAGGTCGGCATTCTCACGTTTTCAGACGGGCGAAAATACATTCACGAAAGCCTCGTGGATTTGAACCGTCGTTACCAAACCAATCTGGCGAAGGCGCTGGAGGCCACCGGCGAAGTCGAAGTCGTCCAGGGCCGGGCAATCGTTTGGAGCCCGCGCACGGCCCAATCGGAAGGCCGACGGCTGGCCGAGGCGGGCTGCCAACTGACGATCTGCAACTACGCGATCTGGTGTTACCCGCATTTGACCGCGCTGGCCACGGCGTTTGCGCCCGGCCCATACCTGATGTTCTGCAACGTCCATCCCTCCGAGCCGGGCATGGTGGGGATGCTGGCGGCGTCCGGCACGCTCGATCAACTCGACCGGAAACACCATCGCATCTGGGGCAGGATCGAAGACCCGCAGGTGCTTGCCAAGGTGCTGTCCTTCATTCGCGCCGCAGGTGCTCTTGCCAAACTCAAAGGCCAGACCTATGGCTTGTTCGGTGGACGCCCGCTCGGCATGTACACTGCCGTCTCGAATCTCGACCAGTGGCAAAAAACCTTCGGCCTCGACATCGAACACGTCGAACAACAGGACATCGTCGAATACTCGAAGAAGGTGGATGTCGCGAAAGTGGAGAAGGCGTTCAAGTGGCTCGAAAAATACGTCGGCCAGATCAATTACGACGGCAAGGCACTTACGCCGGAGAAGCTCAAGCTGCAAATCTGCTCTTACTACGCGTACCGCCAAATTATTGATGCCAAGCAACTCGACTTCGTCGGCACCAAGGCCCACGGCGACCTGACGGACACGTTCGTCACCGTGGACATTGCGGAGGCGTTTCTCAACGATCCGTACGACTGGGACGGCCCGCACGAGCCGATTGTCGCGGCGACGGAGGCGGACATGGACGCGGCGCTGACCATGCAAATCTTCAAGCACATCACGGGACAACCTGTGCTGTTTTCCGACGTGCGGCACTACGACCAGGAGGATGATGTTTGGTACTTCTCCAATAGCGGCACGCATGCCACATTCTTTGCCGGGGCGTCCAAGGACCCGGCGGTGAACCTCAAGCAGGTGACCTTTTATCCGGAGTGCTCGTATTATCCGGCCGGCGGCGCGTCTGTGCATCACTTTGCCGCGCGCGGCAAGGCCACGATGGCGCGGCTGGCGCGCAAGGACGGGCGCTACTGGATGGCCATCGTGCCGTGCGAATTCGTCCGGTTCCCGCGCAACGTGATGCTCAAGAAAGGCTCGACCGTGACGCCGGAATGGCCGATCGCCTTTGCGAAACTGGAGTGCGGCGCGGACGAGTTTCTCGCGTCGTTCCCGTGCAACCACATTCACGGCTGCTACGGGAATTGGGAGCAGGAACTCCTCCACGTTGCTGCGATTCTCGGCATTGAAACCAAAACGTATCGGTCTCGTTGAAACAAAGCCCGCATTCACCACCGCCACCCCTCACCCGCCATGAACACCAGCCCTTCCATAGCATCGCAACCCTCCGCCGCCCTCCGCCGGGGCAGCGTCGGCTACCTCACCTTCGTCTGCGTCGTCGCGGCGCTGGGGGGGCTGCTGTTCGGATTCGACACTGTGGTCATTGGCGGCACCGTGCCGGCCGTCAAGAAGCTGTTCATGCTCGATCAATGGCTCGAGGGTCTGTTCGTCGCCTCAGCGTTGATCGGTTGCATGGTCGGCTCGCTGTGCGCCGGGCCGCTCAGCGACGGGGTGGGGCGCAAGAAAGTGCTGATCCTGTCGTCGGTGTTGTTCCTGGCTACAGGCCTCGGTTGCGCGTTCGCGTGGGACAAGTGGTCGTTGCTGATTTTTCGTTTCATCGGCGGCATGGGGATCGGCGTGGCCTCGATGGTCTGCCCGCTCTACATTTCGGAGATCAGTCCGGCCAACGTGCGTGGGCGCATGGTGACGCTGTTCCAGTTCGCCATCACCATCGGCATTTGCATCTGCCTCTTCTCCAATGCCGCGATGGAATGGTTGTCCCGCCACGGCACACCCGGCGCGGGCGCCGGCCTTTACCAATGGATTGTCGTGGATCAGGTATGGCGCTCGATGTTTCTCATGGCCGTGCTGCCGGCGGTGTTCTTCGCGGCGCTGACACTGTTGATTCCCGAAAGCCCGCGCTGGCTGGCGAAGACCGGGCTTGAGGACCGCGCCCGGGACATTCTGACCCGCGTGGACGGTGTGGCGGCGGCGGAACAATCGCTGGTGGAAATCCGCCAGGCCATCGCGGAGGAAACCGGCCGGCTGGCCGATTTGTTCCGATCCGGCGTGCGCAAGGCGCTGTTTGTGGCAGTGTTTCTCTCGTTGGTGTCGGAGTTGAGCGGCGTGACGGTGGTGCTCTATTACGGGCCGGACATCCTCAACAACGCGGGCGTGCGCCTGTCCGACGCCCTCGGCGGCTTCGTCATCATCGGCGTGGTCAACATGGTGTTCACGGTCATTGCACTGTGGCTGATGGACCACGCCGGACGGCGGCCATTATTGTTTTGGGGCACGCTGGGATGCAGCGCCGTGCTGGCGACCATCGGACTGCTCTTTGCCACTCAACGGGCTCAAAGCGGCGTCCTGGTGGCGCTGATTTGCCTCTTTTTCGCCTTCTTCGCCTTTTCCCTCGGCCCAATCAAGTGGGTGATGATGTCGGAAATCTTTCCCACCAAAATCCGCGGTCGCGCCATTGCCATTGCGACGACGGCGGTATGGCTGGCGGACTCCTTTTTGAATTATTTCTTTCCCTGGGCGCGCGAAAACTGGGGACCGGCGGTATGCTTCTTCCTTTTCGCCACGGTGCTCGTGCCGCAACTGTGCTTCGTCTGGCTGGTGATGCCCGAAACGAAAAGCCGCACGCTGGAAGAAATCGAACGTTCCTGGATGAAGCGCGGCGACCGGCTGCCGGCGAAAGCTTGACTTGCGCCTGTGTTCTTGAAAATAGAATCCTACTGCTTATATGAGATTGGACGACAAAATTGTCTAGGTGACCGGTGCAAGCAAAGGAATAGGCCGCGCGCTGGCGCTGGGTGTGGCGGCGGAAGGCGCGCATGTCATTGTCAACTATTATCCGTCGCAGCAAAAATTCTATGATTACCAGCCAGCGAAAAATTCGGTGGGGCGTCCTCGGGTACGCGCGCATTGCTCGGGAAGATGTCATTCCCGCGATACAACGGTCCGCCAATTCCGTTCTTCACGCCGTGGCTTCGCGTCAGGAGGCCAATTTGTCCAAGTGCCGCGCCCAATTCCCCACGTCGGCGGCTTATCCCGGCTACGAGGAATTGCTGCGCGATCCGGCTGTTGATGCAGTCTATATCCCACTGCCTAACTCCCTGCATCGGGAATGGACGATCCAGGCCGCGGAACGCGGAAAACACGTTCTGTGCGAGAAACCGCTCGCACTGGACGCGGCCCAGTGCCGCGAAATGACTGCCGCTTGCGTCGCCAACCACGTGTTGCTGATGGAAGCCTTTATGTATCGTTACACCGACTGTACACGCCAGGTACTCGAAGCGTTGCGCTCTGGCGCGCTCGGCGAAATCAAATTCATCGCCTCGACTTTCCGTTTTGTGCTCGCCGATCCGGCCTCGATCAAGTTCAAACCCGAACTGGGCGGCGGCTCTCTTTATGATGTCGGCTGCTATCCGGTCAATTTCACCGGCATGGTGATGGATGAAATCACCCGCGGCCAGCCGGGCGGGGCGCTGCCAGAAGCCATTTCCGCGCAATGCACGCGGAGCGGCGGCGTGGATGTGATTTATTCCGCCCTACTCAAGTATCCTTCCGGGCTGATCGCCTCGTTGAACAGCGGGTTCAACGCACAGAAACGGGTCGGCTCGGAGATCGTTGGAACGCGCGGCGCGCTGGAAATCCCCGACACGTTCTCCGACAATCCCGGCGTGTTGACGCTGAACATCGGCGAAGAGCGCCGCGAGATTCCAGTGGCGCAAACCGACCGTTATCGCCTGGAAGTGGAAGATTTCGCTGACGCAATTTTGCAGAGCCGCGCGCCGCGCCTAAGCCTGGCCGAGACGCAGCGGAACATGGAAATTCTGGACCGTCTCCACGCCGCCGCAAAATAAGACACGTTACTCGACGTCCCCAACTCCCCTGCCGCCGATCTTGACCTTCCCAAACTCTGCCTCACCTGAACCAAGGTTTGGCAGGCCTCTTTATGTGAGAATAACGCCTCTCAAAGCGATAGAGCATTTTCTATTTAGACAGACGCATTTGGTGTACTCTGCTATTCTCTTTTGGTGAAACGAGAATTATGCGGCCTTTGAGTCATGATTTGCGACATCAGATCATCGCCGCGCGGGAGCGCGGGGACGACACCGGCGAAATTTGCAGGCGTTTTGGCGCCAGCCGCAAGAGCGTGGAGAGTTTTTGGAAGCAGCACCGTCTGGTCAACAACCGACGCCCTGAACTCCATGAGGCTTCATGAATTCGCCCTGATGGATTGATATTATTTTGAAATGGTGATTGCCCTTGAAGGGCATTTCGGGTACGCTGCAGAAGCAATGAAGGTCGCAGCAGACGGTCCGCTTGAAGCCGTATTGGGGAAAACTCGACATACGGAATTTCAGAGGGGGTGGAGCAAACGGAGGGAATGGTCTGATGGTCATTTTGCCATGGCGCTCGAAAGGGCTGAAACGGATGGAAGCCATTGAGTAGCCCAGTTCCGCGCCTCCACTTTACTCGACCACCGGAAAGCTGCATGACTTTTTTGACCATACGGGATTTATGGACAATCTATCAGGTCGTATCGCGCTGGTGACTGGAGCCAACCGCGGAATCGGGCGGGAGATAGCTATCGCACTTGCCGCTGCGGGCGCCGACGTGGTTGTCAACTACAGATCTCACGAAAGCGAGGCGGAGGAGACGCGCGCGCGTATCAGAGAGCACAACCGCCGTTGCTTATCAGTGCGCGCCGACGTCTCCAACATGGCAGAGGTGGCGCGGCTCATCGAAACGGTCGAAAGCAAAATGGGAGTAGTGTCGATTTTGGTAAACAACGCCGGCGTCACGCGGCCACAGCCGCTCGATGAGATTACTGAGGATGATTGGGACGAGGTCATCCGCGTAAATCTCAAGTCCGTCTTTCTGGTCACAAAGGCCCTGCTGCCCGGCATGCGTGAGCATCGCTGGGGGCGCATTATCAATCTCTCCTCTATCGCGGCGCAGACGGGCGGGGTCGTCGGCCCTCATTACGCGGCGTCTAAAGCTGGGATTATTGGGCTAACCCATTCATATGCCTCGCTGCTGGCGAAAGAGGGGGTCACGATCAATGCCATCGCTCCTGCGCTCATTGAAACCGCGATGCTTGAAAACTTGCCACGCGCCCGCGCCGATTTGATCCCCGTGGGCCGCTTCGGGAAGTTAGAGGAGGTCGCGGATGTGGCCGTGATGCTCGCACGCAACGGCTACATCACCGGCCAGACGATCAACGTCAACGGCGGTTGGTATATGAGCTAATTACATGAGTCAGCAACCTCCGGCAACGCCGGAAGCTTGAGATAGCGTGAGCCGCTCAAAGCGGTTGATTGTTATCGTGAGGCGCTCAAAGCGCCACCATCTCCAGTTGTTCGAGGCGTCGGTCTTCCCTTTCCTGGTATTGGACATATCGCCGGACGGCTGCCTCGTTCTTGCCGACGGTTGATACCCAGTAACCGCGTGCCCCAAACGCTGGCCGACGAAGTTCCTCCGCCCCCTCATACACGCGCGCGATGTGAATCGCGCTCTTTCCCTCGATGAACCCCATCACCTTGGACGCCGAATGCTTCGGTGGCATGCTTAACAGCAGGTGCACATGATCGGGCATCAGATGCCCCTCCTCCACTTTGCATTCCCACTGCTCCGCCAAGCTGCGGAACACCGTCCCTAGCTCTTGTCGGATCCCCTATCCATTCAAAAAGGTTTTGCAGAGGCCTCTTGGTTTTGTATCGAATGGCCTGTAGTAATTGCCAACCAGCCGGTAAGCGGAATATGATGTCTTGACTGGCGAGAAAGGTAGGGCCCCCCTGGCGCTGCCGCTAAAGGTGAATTGAAAAACACCCGCCTAGACGATGGAATTTAAAAGTATGTGTCGAATGCAGTTGACCTGATTGGCAAAGGCAACACAACTCAATACGCGAACGTGACTGTCACCTTAGGTTAATCGTCGGCCCGACTGTCTCTGAGTTCCAACTTTTGCCAGAGCGCGCCGTAAACTGTAATGACCGTGAAGCACACCAGTGGAATGACGAAACCGATTCGCATACCGCCCTGGTCTGCGACGTACCCCATTAACGGCGTCATGATAGCCCCGCCAACGATGGACATGACCAACACGGATGAACCCAGTTTGGTATGATCGCCAAGCCCGCGAATGCTCAATGCGAAAATGGTTGGGAACATGATGGACATAAAAAAGAAGCTGGCCATGACACCCACCACCCCCGCCCAACCGCCGCCAGCCATTGCCAGCACCATCATAAGAGTGTTGATGACGGCATAGATTGCGAGGGCCTTGTGCGGTTTGGTAAATCCCACCACGGCGCTTCCCACCAACCGTCCGCTGGCAAACAAGGCAAAAGCCAACGTCTGCAAATTGCCAGCAGCTTGGTCACTCAAGTTGTTGATATTCGCGACGGCGTAGTTGATGAAGAAGCTGAATATGCCGGTTTGCGCGGCCACATAAAGAAATTGGGAAACGACACCCATCGTAAAATGTGACCGCTTGAAAATGGACTTGGTGGCTTTCCCCTCGGCTTCCGCCTTGAATTCCTCGGTGGCGCGTAAATCCGGGACTTTTGCATAAATGAAAACGACGAGCAGAATGGCAACGGTGATGCCGATGCCGAGGTAAGGAATGTAAAGCTTTGCGTTGCTGGTATTGACCTCTTTTGTGGCGGACAGAATGATGTGGGCGCCGATAAACATTCCTGAAATCCAGCCCAGCCCATTGCACGTTTGCGCCACGTTGATGCGTGTGGCGCCACTTTCCGGCGGGCCAAGAACGGTGGTGTAGGGATTAGCGATGGTCTCCAAACATGCCAGCCCGGACGCCAAAATGAACAAGCCCATCAGGAATGCCCAGTAAGCATTGATGCTGGTTGCCGGGATAAACCAAAAAGCGCCCGTCGCCGCGAGTGACAATCCAAGAATAATCCCACCCTTGTAACCGAACCTTCTTGCCACCATCCCTGCGGGAAAAGCCATTAGAAAATAACCCATGTAAAATGCGTTTTGAACAAAGCCCGACTGGAACTTTGAAAGTTGCAGCGAGTTTTGAAAATGCTTGTTAAGATTGTCAAGCAGCCCGCTGCAAACCCCCCAAAGCAGGAATAACGAGGAAATGAGCAGGAAGACTAGAAAATAATTCTTTCCATCCGCAGTGCGAAACAGGCTGGCCGGCTTGGTGGTGGTGTTAATTTCGTTGGTTGATGTCATCATAGTTTTAATTTTGGTGTGAATTGGAAACGTTCAAGATATAAGCAGGATTGTTAATTTCTTCGGGCCGTGCGCTCCCAGCACCAGAATGCGCTCGATGTCGCCGGTGCGGCTGGGGCCGCTGATAAAGGACAGAAAACTCGGAAATTGTTCTTTGAATTTTTCCTGCATGCGCTCAAGGGCTGCGCTCAGGTCCGGCGTCATTTGATTCCGGCGCGCCAGCACCACGTGATGCGGCGGCAGCACCGACAAAGCGCGTCCGCCCGCAGTGGGCGCCGACACCAGCACGCTGCCGGTCTGCGCCACCAGAGCTTCGCATTGCGTCAACCCTGCGTCACAACTCTCCAGATCGTCCACGCCATATCCGTGATCGGTTTGCACCTCCGTCACGCCCAATTCCCATGCAACGGCATCCGTGAGTTCCCCGCGATGCCGGCCGACTTTTTTCCAACCACCGGTCGCCGCCAATTTTTTTACGTGCTGAATTGCCTCGCTCACGTCTGAACATGCGCGAAATTCCGCCTTCAAAGCCTCCGCGTTTTGGCGGAACAATTCAATTTGTTCCTCCAGTGTCTTACCGACCGGCGGCAGCCATTTTTGTGGCGAAACGGGCAGAGGAGATGGCTCTGTCGCGCCATTGTAAAAAGCAGGGTGCGGCGCGGCGGCTTTCAATGCCTCGTGAATCCGGCTTAAAATAACTTCGCGGTTGGTCATGGCGTTTGCCTTTCCCGCCACAATTCGCGAAAACTTTTTTCTGCCAACCGTGGAAACGAGCGGGTTTTCGTCCACGCGCGCAGCGGGTCAATGATCGTTCCCCGGATCAAATGTTGCCACGGTTGGGCAACGCGGGCCAATCGCGTTGCCAGTTGATAAGATGCCGGCCGGCGCATCATGAACGCAAAACCGGCGTAAAAAAATTTCCCCAGATGGGACGAATGAGAGCGAACTGCGTTGCGGCGATTGTGCAGCAAGTGGCGGTGCAAATTGATTTTGACGGGGCAGGTTTCGGTGCAGGCGCCACACAGGGACGAGGCTTGCGACAAATGTTTCCAATTCTGAAGCCCACGCAGGTGCGGAGTGATGACCGAGCCAATCGGGCCTTGATACGTTGTTCCGTAGCTGTGCCCGCCGACGTTTTTGAAAATCGGGCACACGTTCAAACAAGCGCCGCAACGGATGCAGTGAAGCGCTTCGCGCTGCTCGGCGTCCGCCAGAAGTTCCGTGCGACGATTATCCAGCAGCACGACGTGAAATTCCTCCGGGCCGTCGGGTTCACCGGGTTGCCGCGGCCCGCCGTAAAGCGTGTTGTAGCAGGTAAGGGATTGTCCCGCGCCCGCCGTCGCCAGCATCGGCAGGAACAGCGCAAGGTCGGAAAGTTTGGGCAGCACTTTTTCAATGCCCACCAGGGCCACATGGATTTTGGGCAGCGAGGTGGTGAGCCGGGCGTTGCCTTCATTTTCCGTAATGGAAATCATGCCGGTCTCGGCGATGGCGAAATTTGCGCCACTGATGCCCATGTCCGCCTCGCAGTATTTCCGCCGCATGACGCGCCGGGCAATCATCGTCAAATCCTCCGGATTGTTCGTCGGCTCGGATCCCAGCTTATCATGAAACAGATCGCTGATTTGCTGTCGCGTCAGGTGCATGGCCGGAAAGACAAGGTGATACGGCGGTTCCCGGCGAAGCTGCACGATGTATTCACCCAAATCGGATTCAATGACCTCAAACCCTTCTTTTTCCAACGCGTCATTCAAATGAATTTCCTCCGCCGTCATGCTCTTGGATTTGATGATGGAACGAACCTTGTGCTGCCGTGCAACACCAACGATGTAATCCCGCGCCTCCTGCGCGCCGGGCGCCCAAAAGACTTTGGTGCCGCGCGCCTCCAGCTTGGAGACAAACTCATCCAGATAACGGTCAAGATGGTTGATGGCCTCCCATTTGATTTCAGCAGCCAGGTCGCGCGCGCCCGACCAGTTCTGAAAACGGTTTTTGTATTCGTCGCGTTTGGTGTAGTACCCGGCGAGCACCTTTTGAATCAAATCGCGATGGCGCAGGTCCACCGTGTAACGCCGGGCTGATTCATTGAATTCCCTGGCGTGAGTTTTCATGTTTGCGCCAGCACTTCAGCGAGGTGCAACGTTTTGATGGATTTGCCCTGCCGATCCAGCACGCCGCGAATTTGCATCAGGCAACTGGAATCGTTGGAAATGACATAATCCGCTCCGGTGTCCGCAATGGAAGTGCATTTGACTTCACCCATCGCGGTGGAAATCATCGGAAACTTGACTGCGAAGGTGCCGCCGAAACCGCAGCAGGTTTCCGCCTCCCTCATTTCCACCAACTCCAGTCCTTGAACGTGCTGGAGCAACTGGCGCGGCGGCTCTTTCAAGCCCAACTCGCGCAAGCCGTGGCAGCCGTCGTGAAACGTCGCGCGTCCCGGAAACCGCGCGCCTACGTCGAGCACCCCCAGCTGGTTGACGAGGAAATCCGAAAACTCAAAGGTTTTTGCGGCGAGCGCTTTGGCTTCCACTTCGCGCGGATGATGATCAAACAATTCGGGATAAAAAACTTTGACCATTGCGCCGCACGAGCCTGACGCAATCACCACCGTTTCAGCGTCCCGAAAAATGGTCATTTGCCGTTCCGCCACTGCACGCGCTTCGTCCCAATAACCGGAATTGAACGGCGGCTGGCCGCAGCACGTCTGCGCTTCGGGATAATCCACCGTGTGGCCGAGCCGTTCCAGCACCTGCACGATGCTCATCCCGACCTGCGGATAAAATTGATCCACGAAACACGGGATGAACAACGATATTTTCACGCGGGCAAAACCGGCTTGGATTTTTATTCGTAAAGCGGACCGAAATTGGCGCACGCGCGAAAATCCGCCCCTTCGCGGTCGGCGGTGCCAAAAGCGTTCCACGCGCTGGGACGAAAAATGTTTTCCCCGGAAACATTGTGCATGTAAACCGGAATGCGCAACATGGACGCCAGACTGATGAGTTCAGCGCCAATGTGTCCGCAGCTCATCGCACAGTGGTTCGCGCCCCAATTGTTCATTACGGTGTAAACGTCCCGGAACGCGCCGTTCCCGGAAGTGTGCGGCACGAACCACGTCGTCGGCCAGGTCGGGTTGGTGCGCTCATCCAAAATAGAGTGAACCTTTTCCGGCAATTCAATGGTTTCGCCCTCGGCAATTTGCAACGCCGGGCCAAGACCCTTGACCAGATTGAGCCGCCAATTGGTGACCGGCATTCCACCGCGCGTGCGGTAACGGGTTGACCAGCCGCCACCGGGAAAATACTCCGTGATGGACGGATGCCAGGTGGTGGCGGCAAGGCATTTTTCCACTTCCGCCGCGGTGATTTCCCAAAACGGTTTCATGGCAGGCTTTCCATTCATGGATTGCTCGCCAGTTCCGTCCAGGGCCGCCGGGCCGGAATTGATCAAATGCAAAAAACCATTGGCCGCCGCGCCGGCTAGTTTTTGGCCGGTCACCCGCTTGACCGCCGCCGGACTCCAATAAGTTCTCACGTCGGCAAAGACTTGGGCGGTGCTCGTGAGCAGATAGCCGAATAGCATGCCCGCGCCGTTGAGCGAATCATTTTCGGTGGCGACGATGTAGGGCGTGCGCGTGCCGTTCCAGTCGAAGGAGGTGTTGAGGATCGCCTCCATGAAATCGCCGTTGGGCAGATGGTCCGTCCATTGCCGCTGGCCTTGAAAACCGGAGGCGATGGCGTTGTGACCGTGAGCTTCCTCGCCGAAACCTTTTTTCGCCAGCCGTGGATTTCCAAGCATCAAGTCGCGGGCGATGAGAGCCATTTTCACGGAAATTTCCCATTCGCGATCCAACTGCGGGCGCGGACGGGTGGTTTTGGGCGAATTGTAATCCTTGCTTTCCGGGCAATTGGTTTTCACCCAGGCGATGGCTTTTTCGTATTCGGCTTGGTCGAAAATGCCGCGCTCGATGCGCCGGACAAATTCAGTCATGTCCACGGACTCCACCCTCATGCCCAGGTAACTTTCAAAGAAATCCGGGTTCACAATCGAACCGGCGATGCCCATCGAGGTGCCGCCCATCGCCAGATACGATTTGCCACGCATGATGGCCACGGCGAGTCCCGCGCGGCAGAAGCGCAGAATTTTTTCCTGTACGTCTTCGGGAATGGTTTTGTCGCCGGCATCCTGCACGTCGCGTCCGTAAATGCCGAAGGCCGGCAATCCCTTTTGCGCGTGGCCGGCCAGCACGGCGGCAAGATAAACTGCGCCGGGACGCTCGGTGCCGTTGAAACCCCAGACAGCCTTGGGAATCACCGGGTCCATGTCCATCGTCTCGCTGCCGTAACACCAGCAAGGTGTGACGGTCAGCGACAAACCAACGCCTTCACGCGCGAATTTCTCCGCGCAGGCGGCCGCCTCGGCGACTCCGCCGATGCACGAGTCGCCGATGACGCATTGCACGGGTTTGCCGTTCGGATAACGCAGTTTTTCGCCGATGAGACTGGCGACGGACTTGGCCAGATTCGTCGTTTGCGTTTCCAACGATTCGCGCACGCCGCCAAGCCGTCCGTCAATGGCGGGGCGGATTCCAATTTTGGGGAGTTTTTTGAACAGCGGATTATCCATATTTTGGTCTGGTTGAATTGGTTGAGGTTTATTTTAACTTGCCGATGGCACGGCGGCGATAATGTTCGTCCGGCCGATGTTCGATGCGATCCGAATTTTTTTCCTCCAGGAGTTGTGGCTCGCCGACGGCATAATTTCCGGCCAGAATCGAAGCCCATTTGTCGAGCATGAGCATGGTGTTCAACACGTCACACTCGGTTTGCCCCAAAACCACCGGGCCGTGATTGATCATCAAAATGACCTTGGGCGCGGCGCTGTGTACAGCCATGAAGCTTCGCAATGAGTCGCGCAGCGCCACAGCCAGCCGGATGCCCGGGTCAACGTAAGGCACGACGGCGAGGTGCCGGCCGCAAACGACGATTTCGTCCGGGAAAATGTGGCGGCGAAACGGCTCCGCGCCGGCTTTGCTGCACAGAATTTTCAGCACGGAAACCGGATGGGTGTGTCCAACCCATTTGGCGCCGCCTTCTTTCAAACAGATGCCGTGCAGAAACGTTTCCACCGAAGGCAGTCTGGCTTTTTTGTCCACGCAGCAGGTTTCGAGAACTTTGCGGACTTCGTTATCGGTCTTGTCAGGCTGATCTAGCGCCTCAAAAATCGGCGGCAGGTTCACACGGGTGAATCCGCCGGCGTCAATGGTGGCCAACTGGCTGCCCGACGCCTTGACGTAAAACGTTCCATCGTCCAAATCGGCGCTGACGTTCCCTTCGCCGAGGATGGCGAGCTGCCGGTCTTCACGGCCCAATTCATGGGACAGTCGCACCAGGCGTTTCAAAATCTCCGCGGGTTTCACAATATCATCGGGTAGAAAGAATTTTTTGAAAGCGTCCGCCGACGTCGTCCCAGGCCTCGGCGTCTTCCGGTTTGAAAGTTTTTGTTTCAAATGAACGCCGCACCAGCGCGCGTCCTTCCGTCAACGACCGGATTTCGCCGAGCGCATACAATTGCATGATGATGTTTCCGATTGAAGTGGCTTCCACCGGGCCGGCCACGACAGTACAATTCAAAGCGTCGGCGGTGAATTGGTTGAGCAAATGATTCTGACTGCCACCCCCGACGATGTAAATCCGGTCGATGGGTTTGCCGGTGACTTGCGCCAGTGATTCTTTCACGCAACGGTATTTCAGCGCCAGACTTTCCAGAATCATGCGCGTACATGCGCCCAAGTCCGTGAGCTCAATTTGTCCGGTGTGGCGGCAAAACGCGGCAACGGCGTCAGCCATGTTGGCTGGAGCCTGAAAATCTGCTGCGTCTGGGTCAATGAACGAAACAAATGGGAATGAGCTTTCAGCTTGATGAGCCAGGTCGTTGTAACTGACGGATTTCCCGGCAGCATCCCAAATCCTCTTGCTTTCCTGCAACAGCCACATTCCGGCAATGTTTTTCAAAAAGCGCGTCGTGCCAAAAACGCCGCCTTCGTTGGAAAAAGCGGCCTGATAACTGGCTTCCGAAATCACCGGCTGGTTCAACTCGCGTCCCATTAAGGACCACGTGCCCGAACTCAAAAAAACCGGCTCCGGCTCCTCGGCTGGCACGCCGACGACTGCTGAAGCGGTGTCATGCCCAGCGGGCGCGATGACCCGTATTTTTGTCGTGCCGGTTTCCGTTGCCACGTTCGGCAGCAATTTGCCCAGCACGGTTCCGGCATCCACCAGTTTGCCAAAGATTTTTTCCGGCAACCCCATCGCCCGGATCACGTCGCGCTCCCACGTTTGCGTGTACGGGTTGAGCAATTGGCTGGTGCTGGCGATGGATCTTTCATTCATTCCAACGCCGGTCAAAAAATGGTGAATCAAGTCCGGTATGAAGAGCAGCCGCTCCGCTTTTTCCATCCGCACCCGCGAATCCGCCTCGGCCAGTAGTTGGAAAAGGGTATTGAAAAACATGAACTGGATGCCCGTCCGCTGATAAATTTCTTGGCGCGGCATCCGGCGAAACGCCTCCTCCTTCATTTCTTGCGTCCGGCGGTCGCGATATTGAAACGGCGCGCCGAGTAATTTCCCCTGGGCGTCCAGCAACCCGTAATCCACACCCCAGGTATCCACGCCAACGGACATGACAGCGTCGCCATATTTTTTCACCGCGAGCGTAATGCCTTGTTTGATATGGGCGAAAAGACGTTCGAGGTTCCAATGCCAGCCGTCCGCCTCCTTGACGGGATCGTTTGGAAAACGGTTCAGTTCGTTCAATTCCAAACGGGCGCCGTTGTAAATTCCGGCGACTACGCGGCCGCTGCTCGCGCCAAGGTCAACCGCCAGACATATTTTTTTCCGGTTCAAATTTTAATTCTCCTTCGGCAGTATCAATTTCGCGCCGCCCTTTTGTAGCGCTTGTTTCACATTCCTCTCCGGTGGATGGTCGGTAATTAAAGTGTCAACGTCCTCCAGTTTGGCGAAGAAGTAAGACGACTTAAGACCCATTTTGGTGTGGTCAGCCAGCACGATGGTTTGGTCTGACAGTTTGATAATTTTCCGCTTCAGACCAGCCTGTTCGGCATTGGCTTCGCTCAGGCCGCGTTCCGCATCCAGCCCGCGACAGGACATAAAGGCCTTTTTCACTTGATAAGATTCCAGCAATTGGTCCGCCAAAGTCCCTTGACAGGACAGGGAGCGGTGACTGACCACGCCGCCCACCAAAATCACCTCAACCGCGGGCTGTCGGGCCAGCTCGACGGCAACTTTCAGCGCATTCGTCAAAACTGTCACCTCAAGATTTGCCAGCAGACAGGCCAGGTGAAACACTGTCGAACTGGCGTCGAAAAACACGGTGTCGCCCGCTTGAATTTGTGCCAGCGCGACTTTGGCAATGGCTTCCTTTTCAGCGACGTTGGCCATTTCGCGGCTATCCAGTGGAAGATCACTCCGACCGTCATTGACCCGCGCCGCGCCGCCATGCTTGCGGGACAAGTGGCCATCGGCCTCCAATTTCTCGAAATCCCGGCGGACCGTTTCCTCCGATACGGCCAGCACTTTTGCCGCCTTGGCCGTGGTGACCACCCGCGATTTTAACAGCATGTCCAAAATCCGGTGTTGCCTTTCGACGGCCAGCATAAATCGCTTGGTAATTTTCTTCTTTTCTACTTGGGTTTTGGCTCAACGCAAGCTTTAATTCACAGAAATAACAAAAAAAACACAGAGTTTCAAAAGATGAAATTTCATCACGTGCACAATCTCTGGAATGACAGCGAGGCGGCTGAACTTTCCGGTGTTGACCGGCTCGTTTATCGCTCGAACAAACTCGGCGGCGACCTGCGCATCACCAACACCGGCGGCGGCAACACCTCATCCAAACTCATGGAAAAAGACCCGTTGACGGGTGAATCCGTCGAAGTGCTCTGGGTCAAAGGATCGGGTGGCGATTTGCGGACAAGCACGCGCGAAAATTTTTCGTCGCTCTACCAGTCCAAATTGCTCGGCCTGCAAAAAACCTACGCTGCGCGCGCCGGCAAAGGCCTCAAGTCGCAGGCCGAGGACGACATGGTCGCGGCCTACAATCATTGCACCTTCAATTTGAACCCACGCGCCAGTTCCATTGACACGCCGCTGCACAGTTTCATTCCGGCAAAATTTGTGGATCACATGCATTCGAATGCGATCATTGCCATCGCAGCGTCGGCGAATTGCGAGAGATTGACGCGGGAAATTTTCGGGAGCGAAATGGCATACGTGCCTTGGATGCGCCCCGGTTTTGAACTTGGCCTGGCGATGCAGGAAATCTGCAAAACAAATCCAAACGCACAGGCGATCATGATGGGGCAGCACGGTTTCATTTCGTGGGCGAACGACGACAAGGAATGTTATTTGCGCACGCTGGATTTCGTCGAACGCGCGTCGCAGTTCATCGAAAAGAAATACGCGGAGAACGGCGGCGACAGGAAGACTTTCGGCGGACAAAAATTTCAGGAGCTCACGCCAGAGAGACGAAACGAAATGTTCTCCGCGATTTTGCCGTGGCTGCGCGGACAGGTTTCGCAGCAGAAGCGGTTTGTCGCCACGATTCAGGACGACGGAAAAATTTTGCGTTTCGTGAATTCCAACGACGCGCCGCGCTTGGCGGAACTGGGCACGAGCTGTCCCGACCATTTTCTGCGCACCAAAATCAAGCCGCTTTACGTGGCATGGAATCCGCAAACCGAGGACGCAGTGGCTTTGAAAAGAAAATTGGCCGACGGTCTCGCGCAGTATCGCAAGGATTACGCTGCGTATTACGAAAAATGCAGGCACCCAAATTCGCCCGCCATGCGCGACCCGAATCCCACCGTGATTTTGATTCCCGGCTTGGGCATGATCGCCTGGGGCAAGGACAAAAGTGAATCGCGCGTGACGGCGGAGTTTTACAACTGTGCGGTTGAGGTCATGCGCGGCGCGGAGGCGATTGACAAATACGTTTCGCTGCCGCAGCCGGAGGCGTTCGACATCGAATATTGGCTGCTCGAAGAAGCGAAGTTGAAATGCCTGCCGGCGGAAAAAGAACTCGCACGACAGGTCATCATCGTCATTGGCGCAGGTTCCGGCATCGGAAAAGAAACAACGCATCGGCTCGCTCGTGAAGGCGCGCACATCATCTGCGTGGATGTGAACGAAGGCGCGGCGCAGGCGACGGCGAAAGAAATCATGGACCAATTCGGCCTCGGCATCGGCGTGGCCGGAACGGGATTTTCCAACTGTGGTCCAGCGATTGGCCTAGCGTGCGACATTACGAATCGCGCGAGCATATGTAAAATGCTGGGTCAAGTCGCGCTTGCTTATGGTGGCTTCGATTCGATTTGCGTGACCGCCGGGATTTTTGTGCCGAGCGACACCACCGGCCACATCCCTGACGACAAATGGGACACGACATTCAGGATTAACGTCACCGGCAATTACCTCGTGGCCGATGAAGCGGCGAAAATTTGGAAGGAGCAGAGTTTGCGCGGTAACTTGGTGTTGACGACAAGCGCGAACGCCGTTGTCGCCAAAAAGGGCTCGCTCGCTTATGACACGAGCAAAGCAGCGGCAAACCATCTCGTTCGCGAACTCGCCATCGAACTCGCGCCGCTGGTGCGTGTCAACGGCGTCGCGCCCGCGACCGTCGTGGAGGGCAGTGCGATGTTTCCGCACGACCGCGTCATTGGCTCGCTTGCGAAATACAACATCCCTTATCAAGACAACGAGCCGGCGGAATCGCTCGTGAAAAAACTCGCGCAATTTTACGCCGATCGCACGTTGACGAAGTCACCCATCACCCCCGTCGACCAGGCCGAAGCGTATTTTATTTTGGTTTCACAGCGCTTGAGTAAAACGACCGGTCAGATCATCACGGTTGACAGCGGACTGCACGAAGCCTTTCTGCGCTAAGGGGTTTGGGACCTGTTCATCAGGTGACCAAAGTCATGCAAATCGGGCCGGTGTTAAAAACGGCCAAGCTGAACTACGACTGGCTCGCCAAACTGCTGGAAAAAAATCCCAAGGCGATCCGGCACATGGTGCTGCGTGAAAAACCCGGAGATGAGCAGGGAGGTCGGGCCGTTTTGACGGCGGACACGAAGGAATTGCAGCGGTTCATACTCAAATACGTCAACAACAAGAACGCTTGGGAAGCACCAACGAAGTGGAAGCACCGGAACTGAACGATTTCCTGACCGTGAACGTCGCTCGAAATTCAAACGCAGGTTTGCTCTGTTGAAAAGCTTGCGTGAGTGATGAAGACAAGCCGAACGATGAATGGAATCTGATCGCCGGAGCCAGCGCCGGTCGGACGTGTCAGTCCCGCCTTCGCAGTTGACATTTTTGGCCTGAAGTGGCAATTCCGACGTTGATATAGCGGCATTGCGCATCCCATGACCACCACCGTATCGAAAGCCTTGACCGCAGTGATTGCCGGTTTGGTCATCACTGAGTTGGGCTGCGCTCGGTCACCGACCCATGGTGTCGGCCAGTCACCAGTGGCAACCGCACGGCGAATCCTTTCTGCCGATGAAGCGGCGCAGTTGGCCGCAAAGCTGGCCAACGACCAGTGCGACCGTCAGTATCGGAAGCGCCCATTTAGCGCCGCGCAGCATTCTGCCGTCCTGCAAAAGGGTATGTACCGGTGGGGTGGTTTGGATGTTGGCGGGCCGGGAGGTTTCTCTGCGCTCGTTACCTTTCGGCCAGACGGCAGCGAACCGCATGTGGAAGTTTATTTTTCGACCGACGTATTAAGCCCCTGACTTGCCACCCGGAGGCCACTAAAAATGGTGACGACCATGATGCCAAGCTAAAGCCAACGCTGGTTGGCGCTTTGGCTTCCGCTTTCGCGGTTGACAGCACCGGCGCGGCGTGGCTGAGTTCGCTTTGGATCGTGGGGCATCAAGAGTTCACATGAACGCATCCAGCCTTTTGACTCGTCGAGTGTTTAGCCTTTTTGTTCTCGTTGCTGGCTTTTTATTGTTTTTTGGCGTGATGACTCAGTTTTCGTGGGATGGCCTTACGACATTTTACATAACCGCGTTCACGCTTGGTTTGTGTGGTTTGCCGACGACTTTTGCTGGCGTTGTGATTTGGGTTTCCGCTTGCAAGCTACTCCGGTTCCCTGATACGCCCATTTATTGGGGTGGCGTTATTGTGATTGGAGCGTGTTATGTCCTCCACTGGCTGTATATCGCCTTTAGAACGCAACAAAGTGACGACACATGATGCTTAACCAGATCACCGGAGCCAGCGCCGCTCGGACGCTTCCGTTCGGCTTTCGCGGTTGACATCCCGCCCAGCAGTGTCAATTGGCTTTCAGGCTAAACGGGAATCAGCCAGCTTTTGGGTGTTGATGTCAGATTTTTATTGAGCCATTCCCGCACGTTTCCATGACACACCTTTATTAGCAGCCTTTCAGGCCCGCCTGCTCTTTTGTAAAAGTCGCGCAAAGCGACTTGATTGGATATGAGGGCATTGTTTTTACCGGCCAATCGCCGCCACAGCCGCCCTTGGATGGCTTGGAGTCCCCGTTGAAACGCCCGGATAATTTCTGGATGATTTGCCAGATGCCGTTTCCCGTTCGCTTCCCAATACTGCATCCATTGCTTTGTCCGGCGCATTTTCTTGGCACATTCTGTCAAGTGCAGTGGCGGATGAACACCACAGAAATCAACGACGTGTGCAGGAACACGCGAATGCCTAAGTTCCAAAAGCCAGATCAACAAAGTGTGCGGGTATCATCGGTCAATTTGAAATTCATGAATCGTATTTTGGGGTTCTTCTAACAAAAATATGCGGCCGAACGATGATTTGAATTTCATCTGTCCGAGACGGGAATCCGGCGTAAATTGTGACGAGAAAAAATCACTGCTGGCCACAATCAGCAGCCAGACTTTGTCGCAGGTCTTTCGGTAGTCAGCCACCCTGGATTCTTTCTCGTCGAGAACGTTTTGAATCCTTGTCGCCTCCGGTGGAAAGCCGAAACAGGCCATGCTCGACCAGCAACTTTTTCCAACTCCTGCGATGGGATAAATGTTAATCTCAAGCCCATACTTCGTCAAAAGAGGATCGTTGACATCTTTCCACAATACCGAGCAAGGTTGCAATTGGATGGAAGTGTTTTCAAAAACATGCCACGCAATTTTTTGAGCAATCTGGTTTTCTTCCTTTACCGTGGGGCAGGCAGTGAAAACTGTCCAAAGAACGCTCACTTGAAGATGCCTGCTGATTTTTGCTTCATACAGGAATTGCGCTTCCTGAGTGATTCGCTGATGCACTGTTTCCTGTTGTCGCGGTAGGGAACCACCTTTTCCTTGTCCCAGCGAATATTCGGTAATTTCGATACCAAGTCTGGATTCGGGGAAAAGACCGTCGGGCGAGGGTGGTTCTGGCTGAATCAATGTCGAGCGCGGGCAATCATGACAGGCATTTTGAAACGCAAGAAGTCTCTCAAATTCCTTTACTTTCTTTTGGTCAACTGCGGGCATCGAGACCCATTGAACTGAAAGAGACGGTCCGACGCCATGCAAAATTCCCTTCTGCGGTGCAGTGGTGGTGATTTGCATAGAAATTTCACGTTCCACTGCGGGCATGAGGTCATCCTGTCAGCAATTTGACGAATAGCACCAGAACGGATGTCCCCCTGGAAAATACATTCTCATTTATGAATTTCGTGGCATGTGTGGCTCGCCGGCGCGCAAAACGCGCAATGAGAATGCCAACCGAACTTCTGAAAGCAGCATCATGGCTTTCACTGTGTAGTGGGGTATTAATTTTTGCTTTTGCACACATTGACTCGTTTCACGACTTGGCGGCGTTCACTTTTTTTGAAACTGATTGTGATGACGACGCAACTCAGGCAAACTGAGGCAACGACGATGAGTGATGTTTTTTACAAATTCTACCAGGAGGCGGAGAAAGTTCAGCACGACCGCAGCGAGGCGAGGCGCATCCGCACAAAGGTTGACGAAGCTCGGCGGAGCCCCCACATCGCTGGCATACGGTGGCCTTTTGAATTACTTCAGAACGCCATTGATGCGGGACCACGACCCGGCAGGACGAGTGTGACCGTGCAATTGATACGGGAGACGGACCGGGTAGTTTTTGCTCATGATGGCGCGCCATTTACGCCACTGGAGTTGGCCGCCCTAGTTTCCGGCGGGTCGAGCAAGGAATTTGAGTCTGAGGAGACAACGGGAAGGTTCGGCACTGGTTTTCTCGTTACGCATGTTCTTGCCGAGCGCACCAACTTGCAGGGCCTGAGTGCTGTTGATGGCGCACACGAGTTGTTTAACTTGGCGTTGGACAGGGCGGGTGACGAGGACGCGATACTCAAGAACATTTATACGTGTAGGGAAGCGATACGGGCAGCAGAATTAGCACCGAATATCACGGACATTCCCTCGGCAAGATTCGGTTACTTAGTCCGGGAAAATGAGACATTTGCGCTGGGATTTGATGCCTTCAGGCGGGCATTGCCTTATCTGTATGGCACGAGGCAGCAGTTGGGAATTGTAACAATTGCTTTGCCGGATGGGGCGAAAGAAACGTGGACTCCAACCAAAAGCAAAGAATATCAAATCGAGGAGGCATGGATTCAAGAACGCAACGTTCAAGTTCTTAGAACATCGGGCGTTGCTGCTTCTGAGCTTCGAGTTGTTCGGGTTACCCACGAACCAGATCGGCACGCAGCTGCGGTTGTCGTGCTGGAACGCGCTGGCGAGACCTGGCGGGTAAAAGTTCCTGAAGTGGAACTCCCCAGGGCATTCCGTGATTACCCCGTGCGAGCGGCAACTTTCCTTCCGATCAACTTTGTGATTGATGCCAAATTCAGTGTTGACCAAGAGAGAAGCAGGATCCTGATGGATGAATCGGATAAGAGTCTCATTAAGCAATCGCTTAAGGCCGCTACAGGCGCGTTGAAAGTTGCCTGTCGGGAGCAGTGGGTTTCGCGTCATTGGCTTGTGAAGGCAGCCAACCCAGCCACGGGTTTCGTTTCTGACGACGCTGCCGAATCTCAATGGTGGCAGGAGGCACTCTCCGATTTTGCCCGTGATGCCGCAATAATGCCCATTGTGGAGACGAGCGCTGGCTGCCTCCCGGCATTGAGCGAGACCGGCAGTTTTGCCGATTTCGTATTCCCACGGTTGCTTCCGACTTCTCCCGCCGAGGAAACTACGATTGCGCGTTTGTGGCCGCTGGTGGAAGCCGCCCAAGGGCTTTACCCGCCGATTTTGTCGTTGGCTTCGGATTGGACTTTGTTGGCCGAGGGTTGGAGTGGCCTTGGCTTGCAGATGAGCCTTGTAAGTGTAAAGCAACTGGGAACCGAGGTGAAGAAACTGGGGGCCGAGGAGAAGGGAAAAGCCACCCGAATTGAGCAGCTAACGGTGGATATGGCACCCAGCCAATGGTTGGCTGAGTTTATTGATATTGTCGGCGAGTGCTGGCAGCGGCGAGATGGGATCGATCAGACGGTGCTGGAGGGATTATTCCCGAATCAAAACGGCTTGCTTTGCTCGGCCTTATCGCTGCACCGGGACGGGGGGATTTCGGAAGAGATCAAGAATATTTGTTGCGGGATTGGACTGGATTTGCGCGCGGGGCTTCTGACGAAGGAGTTGCTTGAGTCTCGCCATGATGGGGAATTGCAATACCTTGCCTCAACGCTGGCCAAGGCGATTCCGCGAGAATTGACAGAGGAAATGGCAATCGGGCAGTGCGTCGCGCAACTGGAGAAAATTCTCCCCGCTGACAGCAAGTTCACAGAGAAGCAGCGAAGCGGCCTAAACGGCAGTATCCAGCTCATCGCCTATTTACGGCGGACTAAAAACGAGAATGGAGAGGGCTATGGTAAACGGTTGCCCTTGGTCACGGAGGATTTGTCGATTACACGCTGGAGCAAGGAGCGCATGCTGATGGCACCAAAGGAAAAGTGGCATAAGGACGCACAACCTTTCAGCGCGGCATACCCCGAAGGCCGTCTTTTGGTCGCAGACTACGCCGGCACGGAATTGTCTGGCAAAATTGACGTGCTCGCGGCGCTGGTGGCGTGGGGAATTTGCTTTGCTGACCCTCTAACGAGGGGTCCTGTGGAACTCAAGGACCGCCGGCTGAAGGTTCTTGCAATTGATCCCTCTTCCGCAGATGGCGTGACCGTTTCTGGTGAGGAACTCGTTCAAATTGCGCTGCTGCAACCGGAGGTGCTGAATCGGTGTCAGGAAGGGCCCGATGAAGCGCGTGCGTTGCTTGGACTCGCTATTTGCTACATGGCAAGGCATGACCACACGTGGAGGCAGGTCCGAAGGGTAAAAGGGCGCAAGGGAGGTGACGACAAAGAGTTGGAAATTCGCGGTGCATTATGGCTTGCGGATCTTGCTATCAGAGCATGGGTTCCCGTTCCGATGGACGAAAGTAAGTTTACAAAAGCTGCCGCAAGCCAAGCGACGTTGCAGAACCTCATCGTGCCGGCATGGTTGCCGGGCAATGACGACGGGATCGCGCTTCTAAGCGAATGGTTTGGTTTTGACGAATTGGAATTGCGACTTCTCGGCACGGCCCCTGAAAAAGTTGAGCGGCAAAAACTTCGCGATGGACTCGCGAAGGTGGTCGAGATCGCTGGGGGTGACCCCGCTGCTTATGAAGCAATCGCACAACAGTTGGAAGAAAACCAGCGGCGTGCACGAGACGTTAATAGGTGTCGAAAATTAGGGATAGCAATCCAAGAAGCTGTAAAGGCAGCGCTGGAAGCACGTGATCCGAAGTCGACGTTGAAGTTGAAGTTGACCTTGGAGGATAGAGGATTCGATTACCGAGTGGACGTGCACTCGGATGACGCGCTTGCCGATGCTGCGTTTCGCTTCAATGTGGGAAGTTATATGCTGGAGGTAAAAGCAACTACCCATGGGGATGCCCGTCTCACGCCCTTGCAGGCGGAAACCGCCTCAACGGAGTCGGCAAAGTATGTTTTGTGCGTCGTTGATCTGCGCGGTATTCCCCGAGAGCGCCTTGATCGGGATTGGGCAGGCTCCGATGTCGAGCCACTGGCCAAGATTGTAACAGGAATCGGCGACCGGGCTAAGCAGACATGTGTTTTGGTGGAAAGGGCAAAAGCGCAAGCAGTGGGTATACGTAACGAAGCTGCTCTTCGTTATTTGGTTCCTGTCAGTGTGTGGACTGAAGGCTGTAGCATCTCGGCATGGGTGAATACGATTGCGGGTGGAGGGTATCTATGGGACCCTGTCTGAACGTAAAGGCAACATCATTAACTCGGGCGCAGATGCGAAAAGAATCTTCAGGTATCTTCAGTCTCTCGATCCAAATACACCAACAGATGCCCTTTGGCGACCCGCTAATCCAATGTCATTACTTACTGTCTTGCTTCTCTCAGGGCATGAGCTAGGGGTTAGTTCATCATGGGCGCTCCGAGACCTGGACCGAACGAGCGCCGGATTCTACATCCCATCCGACTACCTTCATTTTTCGGAACCGATCATGCAGAACGGCACAAACTTCATCCGCAGGGTTGGCTATGATTTCTGGACGGCAAGGCAATTCTCAGAACTCTTTTGGCCCATTTTGGACAGAGAATTAAAGACGCTGCCTCGGCCACAAAACAGAGAAACACTCACGCTCATTGCCCTAGCATCAATTATTTTCCCGAACAGGCTACCGCTCTGCTTGGAAAGGAATATCACTGGCCTTGCATGACAACGTCGTAGCTGGACGGTCATTTGAGTGACTTGAGCAATCTGGTCGCCGCTTTCGCGATCAGCGCTCTACGGGCGTCCAGGAAATCGCCAAATCTTTCGGGAGTCCAGAGCGAACGGTTCTCTGGAATAAAGTGTGCCCGGCGTAATTCCTTTGTTGTTTCCTGGAGCAAGTATTGCCAAGGGGGTAGATCACCGATCCGCGTATTGGTGGAATTCCGGAGGAACGTCATATTGGCAATGTCATTGATCTGTGCCCTGAACTCGCTGGGATTCAACTCTTCTCTGTCGGCGTAGGCGCGGGCGTCCTTGTCCTTCACCATAAAATTGAACGGGAATATGTGGTGAACGTGCATGTCCGCTGGCTCGATGTCCCTCAACAGCGTTCTTCCTTCTGCGCCCCAATCCGTGGCTTTTTGTTGACGCATTAGCACGTACATCAGCAGCAGCATAACGTTCTTCGCCGGCAGGCCTGACACATCGTCGGGACGGACCTTGAGTCCACGATAGTATTGTCTGGCGTCGGCAGACGCAGCTTTCGCGAGGTCTTCAAGATTCTGACGCGGCGTGTCGTTCTGGTCGGTCAGCACCCGGAAGTCTGTGCGAAAGGTGCTTTCTGCACCCCCACCATAGCGTTCGGACAATTGGGAAAAGATAAAGAATCGTAGCATTTGGCGCGTTGCCTTGGTCTTGCTCTTGTCTTGGGTTATGTAATAAACGAGCGGGATGAGAGCATTCTTTGAGGGAAGGTAGCGTGCGCGGTCTAAACTCAACTCGGATTCCAGGACGGTGAGCACGCGGTCGATTGCTTGCCGGGCACGCCGCCAAGACCGTTTGAGGTGTTTTGGGGGCAGGCGGTCTTTAGCCATCCTTTGGGTTAGTTTCGCGATTTGCGCAGTATGGCACTCGACGGCAGTGATAGCCCTCATCAAGAAGGAGAGGTCCAAATCGAATTTTTTATCGCGAAGTTCACGCCGGTATTCACGGAAATCCTTGGTGATACCTTTCCAGTAGGGCACAAGCCGGGCGAGATGAATTTCTGCTCCGGTGAGCGGAGTGCCTAGAGAATTGACGCGCTCGAAGATTTCCGCCACATCCGTGTAGTTGCGATCTTGTATAATCTGAATGGGGAATTGGTAATTGCAGAGTTGCTGTGCCTGCATTGTGATGTTTCTTAGTTTGGCATCATCCAGGCGCGTGCGGATGTCCTCTCTCTGGCTGAGACTGCCGTCCAATACTTCTTGTACGGACAACCAAGGAAAAGAGTAACCTGAGCAGTCATTCGTGGCTTCCAATTCATCGGGAAACCGCTTCAAGTTGCAAAAAATATAGGGCATATCTTCCTCGATTTCGGCCAACACTTCTTTGAGTCGCGGCCTCGGTAGGAGGACGGAAGCTAACGCCGTGAGGCGTTGCTGGCCGTCGAGGAGAAAATATTTGGGAAGTCTCCCTTGATACTGCTTGAGGCGCTCGGGTCTTATCATGGACCGGACCAATGTGGAGTCCCTCTCGCGGGGCTCCCAGAAAATAAGCGAACCGCAAGGGAATTGAGAAAATATCGAGCCAATGAGCTTCTTGACCTGTTCTGGCTTCCAAACGACATCGCGCTGAATTTCAGGGATGGCAAGATCACCATCGGCGAACTCGCGCACCAGGTCAGTTACGGGCTTCTGCGTTGGGATTAAGCGTATCATAGGGGACCATTATGGTTTTCGGGAACGCCTTCTCTGCGAAGCCTTGCTGCCATTCATCAATTTTTCTCTTTTGGCTTTGACTTCAATGTGGCTTTCCAAGACTTCGACTCTCCGAGTTAGCAATTTGACCTGCTGCATAAGACGGCGCAGATCGTCTTTGAGGAGTTTGGCTGCTGAAGCAAGAGCGCTATTCGCGCTTAAGGGCACAGTTGGAAACGGCGTCGCATGGTGAAGATGATTTTCGCAGAGATTTCCCTTTTCGTCCATTCGACGAATTTCAATATCTCGGTCGTCAACTCCGTGTCTCGGCATGTGCCGGCCACGAAAGTATTTCCACCCCTGCAAAATCAGTGGTAATAGGCCAATAAGGGATGCAATCGAACCCGCAACGTAAAGAATTTCGAGGCCGGTCTCATGCTCGACGATGATTATTCGACTGGTGCCGTCGGACAAAAGGTAGGCTTGGCCTTGGAAATCACCTCTAATAGATGACCATTTAACCCCAAGCTCATGATCAAGTTGGTGAAGAAATTCCCGGTATTCGCCGTATGAACTCACATTCTCTCGGAGCTTCAGCGACACGAGTTCGTTGGGCAGAACACCGAGATGGCGTCCAGCATCGCCAAACTTCTTTCGGAATGACTCTGTTCGATAGTCCGCGGAATTCATTAAGGGGCGTGTCAATGATTGATTCTAATGTGTCTTATTTGGGTTTCTCGCACCGCATGACGTTTGCTTCGTCAAGCGGTTCCTCGACTGCGTTCCTTAACCATGCCGCGTCGAAACCCTTCTGGCTCGTCCCTTCCACTTGGATTTCGATTTGTCCTCCATCTGATTTGTCAGCCAGATTCGCGATTGCAGGGAATGCTTTGAAGATTTGGTCGCGTGTCGCAGTGAATCGCAGTGAAACGGCTGTGCGCTTGTCTGGCGTTGGCCCTGATGCAGAAACGCCATCAAGTGGAGAACTGACACTGCCGGCTGTCGGTGATCCCGCTTGCTCTTTCAACTCTCCCGCCGCTGTCATCGTCGGCGCGGCTTCAGGCAACACGCTCGGCACAATTAGCCAGCCCGTCTCAAAATCCACCTCGTCCTCCGAGATGGCGCGGCTAATGAGAATCTTTTCACGGCTGATTTGCACCCGGTTGTCAGCGCCGAGTTGTGGTGTTGGGCCGCTGAACCAAGCGAACTGGCCTTCGCTGACTCCCTTGGCGATGGTCTTCTTCAGCACGTCTGCCGAAACAATTCGCGGCGGTTCAAGAAATTCGTAAAAAGCATTCACAACATCGCCCGCCTTGACCAAAAGTCGTGGCGGCTCGCCTGCTGCAACTGACTCGCCGAGCTTCACGCGCTGCATCAGCTTTGTGGCCGTGACGGTGGCGTGAACTTTTGGCGTGCCCACGTTCATCAGCAATTCCATGATGCGTTCGTGGACTCCCGTCGCTTGCAATGGGCGTCCCCCGATTTCCACTTTGTCGAGCGCGGATGCACCCGACACCATGCGCAAAAGCCAAACAGATGCGTAAAGATTCCGAAGCGCCGACTCCGCTGCCGCATCCTCCGTGCGCCGTCGCTCGCGCAGTTGATCCAACTGGTCTTTGTTCAATCGGTGTTTCGCTTTTTGGCTCTCTACGCGGTCAATCGCGAGCAAATACCGGATGGCGCGCCGGAGCGCCTCGACCTGTTTTTTTTCAGGAATCGCCAGCCCAATACCATTCCTGTATCGGCGCGGCTTGTCTCCGTATTGGCTCAACAACGCCAGTCCTCGCTTTTCTTGCTCGGCCTTGGTCTCTAGCGTGAATTCCAGTAGCAGATACGCGACCAAAAAACGCGGCTCATCGTTCGGAATCTCGCCGCCGGTTTCGGGCCACACCAGTGCGGCAAGCTGTCCGGCCAATTTTTTGTTCAGCAACTCCTTGATGGCCGAGCGCACTGGTCCGGTTTTCGGATTCGCGGTGTCTTCGCGCGTAACTTCCTGTTCCGCGTCCTCGATCAGCTTGGTGACGTTTGGGTCTTTCTTGAAACAATACCGGACGCCGTCGAAGTGCAGATAAAGGCAGGTCGAACGTAATTCGGACAAAACCGCGTTTGCCGTGATGCTGTCCAAATCCGGCCCAACGCATGACGAAAGCAATTCGGTTTCAGTGACGCCGGATGGCAATGTTTCTTCTGTGCCAGCGCCCTCCCGGCGCAATCCACCGAAAGAATAAACCAAAATTGCCGTGGCCAGCCGCGTCGCTGGTTTCACGTTCGCAAGCGCGGGCGTTTCCCGCGCCAATCGCTCATCAATCCGTTTTGCCCGCGCACTCGGCCCTTCAATGTCGGCGGAAATGACGGCATCGTATTCGTTCTGCACGCCGAGTTCCTTCAACATCTTGACGCGCACCTCAACGTTCTTGAGCGGAATTTCCGCCGGGCCGAGCAACGCTCTTGCTCCGCCGTCCTGTTTCAGCGCGTGAAGGCACGACGCCAAAAACCTCAACGAACCACGCGTGCGTTGGAACGAATCAACTGATGCCCAACGTTCCCGCATGACATCAATCAGCGCCGGATGAAATGGATAGGCCACTTTGATTCGCTGTTGGAGCGTCAGCCCTTCTTGTTCGGCGAATTGCCGGTCAGACAAAGTTTCCGCGTAGGCTTGACGCATTCCCGTCACCACCTTGGTGTATGCCTCTGCGACTTCCTGCGCGGTGTTTTCGGCCGGTTTGCCTCCGAGCAAACGCCGCTGCAAAACATAAAGCACTTCGTCGCCTGTCACCGGCTCGCGCAACTGATCCACGCGCGACGCCAGCTTGTCAATTTCCTGCAACAACGCCACGTTGCCCAGCGATTCGCGCGCGCTCCACTGCAACGAATACACCATCGCGGCATTCTTGCTGCCCGCGATCTCGACCGTAAGGTTTTGGAAAAAATCCTTTGCCTGCCGCTGCAATGTGGAATCCTGCACCGAGACGGCGGATGCCCGCTCCATGTATTTCAGCACTTCGTCCAGCAGAATCAGCTTCGGCCCGCCAGCCAAAATCTGTTTGATGACATCGCCGCCGGGCGACACACGGTCTTTGTCGTGATTCTCGACCAACTTGAATTTGTCCTCGCCGAGTTGCCAAGCGATCCAGCCCCACATCGTCTGAATCTTCCGGCCATCGGGCAGCGTCTTGCCATCGCGGGCGTCGAACTTCTCACCATCGAGCACTGCCACGGCCACTTTGCCGGGATTGGGCAATCCTGCCGCTTCCGGCAAAACATTCAACGCCTCGCGGTTTCTGGCTGCGTGGAGCAACGTCGCCAGCGTGTGTGATTTGCCGCCGCCGAACGGCGTGCGCAATTTGAGCACGCGATTGAAATCCGGTTTGCCCGCCAACGATGCGAGCACTTCCTCCAGCAGCTTCCGCAAATCCGCCGTCAAATATGTGGCGCGAAAGAATGCTTCCGGGTCGCGGTTCACCACCGGCACAGCCGGGTCACGTTCGGCGATTGCGCCGAGGTCAATGGCGAATACCGCTTCCGGCAGGTTGCCTGCCTCCACGTCGGGATGCAGTTTCACCAACTCGGTCCAAGGTCGTAATCCGTGAGCGCTCATTTGCAATCAAGGTTTGCCGGCAGCATTAAACAAACTTTTTGAAACCGATGCACGCCATTTTCCGAGCAGCTTGCCCGCCGTTGCCTCCTCGGCTGAGGACGCGCCGGTTTGATCCTCGCTGTCGCCAGACAAAAGTTTTGAGAGCAATCATAAAAATGAATTTTTGAAAACGTGAATCGTTCGAGGAAGATTTTTAGGTAGAAGTTTGACCGGGACTGAATGGTCTGGTTTCCGTGTGTTGACCTTGGTGGTGATGCGAGAATCAATATACCAGTCCGCTCGGTATTTCTTGAGTTCGTGCTCGATCTTGAAGCAATTTGAAAATGCCAAGCTCGACGCGGACAGATAAATCGCACGTGGCTTGGCCTTACGCGAACGGACAGCAGGCGCTGGAAACGCCTGACCTTTGACGCACACGGCATGGCATGGATGTAACCCTTCGATGGCTTCCTTCAAGCGCTTCACATCATCCATGACGCGGCTGAAACTTTCCGCTCTTTCGTCAACGAATGCCAACAACAGAACCGAGTCCTGCCAAAAACAAACCTCTTCGTGCGCGGTTAGGGCATGTGCATGCTTGCTGACCAATTGATGGAGTCCGTGCATAATACGGACGCCCTTCTTGCTTCTCTGGCTGAGAATATTGCCGATGTTGTTCAGATCAATAAACGACACGATGCAATCTCGGAGACCTTTCATAGGAGTTTATTTTTGGGTAAACAAACTTTCCGGCACGAGCGCACGCCAATTTGCGAGCAGCTTGCCGAGCGCGGCCTGTTCGCTTGCCGTCGTGTTCACGACGCCGGTTTGATCTTCGCTGCCGCCGGACAATCCCGCGCCGGCCAACGCCTGCGCCACGAGCCGCAGCCGTTCGCGGTCGGGATGTGCTTCGTCCAGAAACGCGGACAACTTGCGCGGTTCGTTTTCCATCAGCCAGAGCAGCCGATGCAGTGAGTCCACGAGCGTGGCGGGTTTGCCTTCGGCGTCGGGCAGCCCGAGTTTTTCCAGCGGGCCGCGTTCGGTGTAATCGCGCAGGCGATACTTGCCTTTTTTCTTTTCCACCAGTGCCAGAGTGCCGCTGGCGAGGCCGTCCGCGCCTTCCAACTCCACCGGCTGGCCGTAGGTGAAGACGATGGCCTCGCCTGCGTCCAGTTCCGCCGTGCGATAGGCGTAGCGCCACAAAACGTAAAACCGGCTCGGCCCGTCCACCGCCGCCACGCGGCTGCTGGCCACGCCGAAAATCTTTTCCAACAATGTCTCCAGCACCACGCTTTCCACTTCGCCGAGGAATTTTTCCGCCGGCACTTCCTCGCCGTTGGCATACTCGACACGGGCGAAACGGGTGAACGCGCGCAGACCCGCGCCGACAGCAGCGATGATTAAATCCGCGCCAGTGATGCCCATGCGCCAAAGCGTTTCGACTCGTTCGCGGACGATTTGCTCCAATTCCGGGCGAACTTCATTCTCGTAAGAACCCGTGCTCGCGCCCTCGCGTTTCCGCGCGATGAGAAAAATGCTCGTTGCAAGTGCGGCCGAATTCATGCCTCGGAGTCGTGCCTTCATCTCGGTATCCAACGGCCATGCTTCCGTTACTGTGAACCCGGCGCGTCGAAGCGCCTCCACAAGCGTTGCCCAGCCCAACATTGTCTTGTGCGCGTAAACAACCGTCATCTGACCGTTCGACTTGAGAATGCGGTGGGCCTCAGCGAAGGCTTGCGCCATCATGTCTTCGTAAACTCGCTTCGCCTTCTCCTTGCTGCCTCCGTGTCGGCTGGCATCCGCGACCGCCTCGCTCTTTTTAGGAGTGCCTTCCGTAGCGAAGTGCTCAGGGTAATGCTGGCCGACGCTGCGCTTTAGCCACACGTAGAAAAAGTCCGACACGTCAGCGTATGGAACATTGTCGTAGTAGGGCGGATCGGTGATGACCGCATCGAAGGAATTATCTGTTATTGGAATTGCTGTGGCCGACCCGCGCTGAACTATTGCAGGTCTTTCCGAAACTTGTGCTGCTTGAATTGCCGAAATCAAATACTCGAATAAACCCGCTGCGTTTGCGGAATCAGTCCCGAACGGGTTTGCTTCTGCACAGTCCCATACCATCGGAATCGCTGGCCGCGTGAATGAATGAACAACGCCACGCTCTCCACCGGGTTTGAGTGTGCACATTGAAGACTCGAAGTCTGCCAAACGATCAATCCAGCACGCCAAACAGGTCGCGATTGCTATCCATCTCTCGCGGTCGTAGTGCTTCACTTTTTCGTTGGCGGCACGAATACCCGCGGCGAAGCTCAGAAGACAAAGCAACTGCCGAGGTAGGAAGAGATCCTGAAATGTTGTCAGGCCGTAGAGCAAAGACCAACAACAATTCTTTGCGTCTGTGATTATCGTTTCAGTTGGACGCGTAAGTCCCCACTTTGCACACAACTCGTCCGTGCGTTTTTCGATGTCACCGTCGTTCGGGATGTAGTCCTCTAAATCGTCGGCACTGATATAGATTTTGCCGGTCTTCTTTGGACGCGTGAAGACCACGGCCATCATTTGGTTCCCCAATTTTTGCGCACACCCTTCCGCCTTCACGTAATCGCTGTCTGCGACCGTCCCACAAAAAGGACATGTAGCATTGCCGGCTTTGGAAAAATCTTCCGGGTCGAAACCCAGCCCATCTTCGGTGCGCGCCTCGACAATCTCGAACCTCACCCGTTTCTCGCGCTTTGGGGCAACCACGCGCACTGCCACGTTCCGATCCTCTTTTTTGCAGAGCCAGGTTTGTTTCACCAGCGGCACGGTTGCGCCGCAGGACGGATTTTTACATCGCACAGTCCGTGTCCAGAGATACGCCAAAGGCGTCAGGAAGCCGCGCTTCACTTTGAGTTTCTGCTGCGGACCTTCCGCGAAACCCATCGTCCCCTGCGGGTCGCTGCCGAGTTCATCGCCGCTTGCCGCCGGGTCGGGAATTGGCGGATACAGATCGCCAATCTCGGCCTTCACTTCTTCCAGCACCCAGTTGCCCCAATGCTCGACTTCCACCGCGAGACCCGCCCAAGTGCCATCTTTCGCCGAACCTTTCGCGTTCGGGTCGGGCTTCCCGAATTTCTGCGGATAAACGAGCGTGCAGAGCTGGATGATGTGCGCGACAGGATTTAGGTCGAGCGCATACGATTCGCAGCCGAGCCGCAACGCTTCGAGCGGAATCGCCCCGCCGCCCGCAAACATATCGAGCACTTTCGGACGCGGTGCGCGTCCCTCCACAATGTCCTCCACCGTGACCGGCTTGCCCGTCTCGCGGGTCAATCGCTCTGCGTGCGCCTTGAGAATGTGCTCCTGCGCTTCCTTGATGACATCCGGCGAGCCGGGATACTGGCACAGCCGCTCGATGAACTTCGCCGCGTTCGCTCGTCCCAAACTTTTCTTCTGCGCATCCGACCCGCCATTCGGCACAAACTGCGACGCCGGCACGAATGCGCCATAAACCGCCGCGCGGCACGCCACGAGTGGTCGCCGCGCCCACCACAAATGCAGCGTGGAGATGTGCCCTTTGCGGACAGATTTCTCCCGCGACGCCTCGGCACTGATAGCCTGAATCGGCAGGTAGTCTTCAATTAAACGGCGGTCGGCGTGGATCATTTTCATCCTGGATACCCTTCTTCGGGGCTTTCAACTTCAATTTCTTCAATTTCTTCGGCAACGGCTTTTTCCGCCTCCTTGAAAACTTCTGTGATCTTGTTCTGGTCGTAAAACGAAACCACGTTGTTTTTCAAAATCGAAAAATGCGGATCGTTCGCTACATGGTCAACTCCACTTGGGTGTTTTAGCCAGCCTTTTACATTTGCCTCATACGAAAGCAGCCACCATTCGCCATATAAATCTTGTTGGGTCATGAACTGCTGGAACGAAGCAAAATAATCCTTCGTCGGCAACAAACCATTCTGTTGCGCGTGCAACCCAAGAACGGCGGCTGCGGGGTCGTTCATGCCTAATAAAAATTTGGCTGAATCCTCTGGCAGCTTTATGCCGAATAGCAGACAGCCCCATACCGCCCAACACACTTCACTGCTGTGGCCTTGTATCGCATGGGACTGAATGATTCCGTTCAAAGCGGCAGCCAGCCTCTCTTGATCAATTGTGTTGACCGTTTTCGCCTCTGCTTTGGGGGCTTCGGGAGTTAGTTGCACCACGAATTGAGCCAACTGATTTTCGCGGTCGTCGTCCGCCCTAAATTTACAAAGCACCTTGAGTATCATGGGGAGGCAACCCGGTTCGACTATCGCACTCTGGAGCAGCAAGTGCTGGAAAACAATGCGGTTTTCAGAATGCACTGCCATGTTGGCAGCGCGTCCCACAGCATATTTCAAGACACTCTCGGAAGGATGCTCCTGGGTGAGTTCAAAGGCGCGGTCAAAATAGCGGAGCAGATCGGTGTGTTGAGACTTTTTGCGGCTCCTCATCCGGAAGTTCCCAAGCTCGGAAACCCACGGTTCCTGCAAACCCAAAGGGAGCTTGCGAACCTCCGTCTTGGCGGCGTTCAGTCCTAGTTCAAAATCGCTCAGCACTTCTTGGAGCGCACCTTGTAATTGTTCCGCTTCGGCAAGGCTGTCAATGCTCAACTCGTAGTCATCGATGTATCGAAGGCCACGAACCTTCATCTTCTTCAACAGTTCTTGATCAACGGCTCCGAGGAGAGTTTCGGCGATTGCGAGCGAGATGTCTGGCCCTATCGGAATGCCCATTGTCTGGCCGTCTTGGGAATCTCTTATGAATTTGTCGAGCGTGTTGCCCCAAAGATTGGGGCCTCTATTGGCTTTGGCTGCGGCCTTCCCGTGAATCGCCCAAGGAATGCTGTGCGTATAAATCGAATGGTAAAAACGAGCGATGTCCGTTTTGAGAATGTACCGAGCAGCACATCGGGCTTCCGCTCTTTTGGAGGCGAATTCTCGCAGTGGTGTTTCTCTTTCAATTGCGCGCTGCGGATGGTTCGTTAGCGGTTTGGTCAAAGACAGCGGTGAGCGCCTTGCCAAGGGTTCCAAATCGGGCCATTTTTGCGCCACGAGATTGGCGAGCTTGAAATAACTGATTGGGTTAAGAATGCTCAACTTTCTCCGTAGCGTGCCAGCACGGGCGAGATTAAAAATAGCCGGACGCGATTGAGGACTGGAATCGAGGAGATTCTGGGGAATCTTCGTTCCATCCTTCAGAGCCGCAGCGTAGCTGACGGTCGTAAATGGCGGTGGAAGTTCCCGAGGGAAATAGCCATTGGACAATAATGTTTCGAGGGTAATCATTCCCAAAATGTGAGACTTATTTGGAAACCTTTTTGATGGCTTTGGTCAGTCGTTTTCTGGTGCTGCCAATTTTTATCTGCATTGTGGATGATGCTTGCCGGACTACTTCCTTTAGCTGCTTTCTAGTTTTCTTGATCTGCTCATCCAATTCCTCAACCTTGCCGAGAATTTCTTTTTGCGTCTCGGCTGCGAGTTCAACGCTGTCGTCCACTTGGATATATCTTTCGACCCGTTTGCCGAACCGGCCCTTTTGGCTGTTCATCGGTGGTTCGGCAACCTCAATGATGATACCTTCCAAAACATTGGCAAGGTGACTGCGCGAGGAGACATTTACCTGTTTGCGATTTCCAACCTTGTTGTCGGTGGTTCTGACTTTCTGAAGGCCAAACCAAGAGAACATATCCCAGCGCCCGGCGAGATCGTCCAAAAGATGCGCTTTAAGCCGGTTGCCGAGACAACTTTTGTCTGACAAGCCTGCCTGCCCGACATAAACCAAGCGATAATCAGCGTAAAGAGAGTAAATGCCGGTCTGCGCCCAGAAATCCACTTCGCCCTTCGTCTTGGCATACCGCCGCTTGCCCGCAAGACGCGCACGACCGATGCCACGATCACCTTTCCAACGAACCCAATCGCGTTTCCAGAGTAGCCCCATGTTCGCGATGATTTTCTGCCCCTGATCTTTTTTCTTTTTGGCCGCCATACATTTTATCGAATTTTGTCAGCAGGAATTTCGTAATAACGCGAGGCGATGATTTCGCGTTTCGCGTGGTCGAGTTTCTGCACCGGATTCTGGATGGCAACCAGTTCAGGTGATTTGTCCAGCGGACTCCAAACCACATAAAGCCAGTATTGATCGCCAAGCTGCTGCGCCTTGAACCATTCGTTCGTCGTCAGCACGATGTTGCCGCCGCGCTTTCGACCTTTGACTTCAATGCGGCGGACTTCCATCGTGCCGGTCGTTTCGTCGAGCAACTTCACGGCGCGGATGTCGAAGCCCTCGCGCTTGTTGCCGGCGAAACGGACATTGCCGACGCGCTGGCAATCCTCCCGGCGGAAGCCGTCCTTTGTGACCAGGTGGTTGATGACAAATTCCTCGGCGGCAAGTTCGGTTTTCGGGTCGCGGTCGCCAAAGATAGAACTCATGTCGGCGGTGTCGCCAATCGTCGGCGGCAACACGATGGCCGTCGCAACGTGTCGAACCGGACCAGTTCGGGCAATTTCGAGCCGCTTCAAACCGTCCAACCGCTCCGTGCGCGTGCGCTGCAACTCGTCCACCAGTTTGCGGGCTTCTTCGGCAGGGAGCTTGTATTCCGGTTTTGAGCCGACCTCACCCGCGAGCAGCATCGCCCGCTCCTGCGCCTTCTTGATGCGTGCGTCAAAGGATTTGTCGAGATATTCCCGGATGATATGGGCGAAATGCTGGCGCTCCTCCTGCGAACGGGCGCGACATTCAAGCTGGTAGGTCGTCTTGAGAAAATCTGCGGCGGACTGCGGATTCACCGGCTCGATTTCCTTCGGCGGCTTCGGATGCGGCGGCAGGTTCAGCAAAATGTCGCTCGGCACAACCTCAAACACGCCGCCTTCTTCGCGCACGGCGACGAGTTCGCCATAAAGCGGCACATCGTTGCCCTTGGTGTCCTTGCCCTTGATTGTGATTTCAAAAAAATGCAGCGCGTAGGCATTTTGTGAAAGCGGGTCTTCATAACACGCCACGCCGCCGATAAGCGGGGTCAGACGTTCGTTCAGCTTTTCATCAACGGTGGCGTAAAGCGAATGGCCTGGGCCGAGCAATACGGCGTCAATGTGGGCGTCTTCTTCCAAACGTGCCTTGTCGAACGCAACTTTGCGATAGGAGACATCCGGTTTGCCGAGCTTGCGCACCGCTTCGAGCCGGTCGGAGCGAAGGTCAGCCAGGACATGTTCAATGCGCCACAGGCCATCGGCACGCGGTTCAGTGCGAAGCCCGATTTCCTTCGCAGCGGCGATGAAGTGCGCCTCGACGTAACGCGGCATGAGACGGCGTTCCTCGATTTCGAGGTTCTGTTTCTGAAAGCCGGTGAAGTCCACATGGCCGCGCGCGAGGGCGATGCCGGTGGCTTCCTCGTAAGACTTCAGTTTGCCGGGGTCTATGCGGTCAATCTGGTCAATGTATTCATCCAGCCGTCGCGGGTCGTAAGCAGCTTCCCGCATCATCTCTGGCAGGTTCACGTCGTTGAGCGAAAGCACTTCACCGATGACATCGAAAACGCGGCCTTCGAGGGCTTCGTGCATCTGGTCGAGCTTTTCCAGCAACCGATGAAGAATTCGGCCTTCGATAATGGGCTGGCCGTCCACAGAATCGGTGGCGACGAAGTTGTAAGCGTAAACGTCGCGTTCCTGGCCGATGCGGTGAATGCGCCCAAGCCGTTGTTCCAAACGGGTCGGATTCCACGGCATGTCATAGTTGATCATCAGATGACAGAACTGAAGGTTGATGCCTTCGCCGGCCGCTTCGGTGGCGGCGCAGATTTGTGAGGAAGTGCGGAAAAGTTCCTGCGCGTGCTTGCGCTCGTGCGGATTCATGCCGCCATGAATCTCACATGTGGTGTAGTTCCACTTCGCCAGATTCTCCTTCAAATAATTGAGCGTGTCACGATGCTCGGTAAAAATAAGAAGTTTGCCGCGACCGTCCTTGAGTTCTGCAAATTGCGCTTCGCCAAGACACTTCTTTAGCGCGGCGAGTTTGGAGTCGCCCGCGCCTTCCCGGACGCGGCGGGCCTGCTCGACCAGTTCCTTGAGTTCGAGGATTTCGCGGCAGAGTTGGTCGAGTTCGAGGGCGGCGGTGTAATCGTCCACCAATTGATCACGAGCCTCGTCGTCGAGGTCGTCTTCTTCCTGCTCCACGTCAGGCAGCCGGCCCTGGATGGCGGAGAGACGCTTGGCGCGGTCCTTCGGTGAAAGACCTTCAAGTTCCTTCAGCAGATTCTCCTGCTTCAGTAAACGGCGCTTCATTGATTCGTGGATGGCGCAGGCAGAACTGGCGAGACGGCGTTGCAACACGGTGCGAGCAAGCGCGGCGGACGAACGACGTTGGCCGGTTTGCTGAGACATGAATTCGTTGATGTAGGCGGTGACGGCTTTGTAAAGCGCGAACTCCTCCTCGTTGAGATTAAAGCTAACGGTGATGGCGTGGCGGTCGGGAAAGAGCCGCTTGCCGTTCATGTCACGCAAGTCTTCTTTCAGGCGGCGCAACGCCCACGGACAATCTTTGCCAAGGCGGAACACTTCCTTGCGGATTTGCTCCGCCTGCTTGCCGAGCCGGTGCGGTTCGGGAAAAAGGTCGGGGTCAATGAGACGCAAAAAATGAGCGAACTTATCCTCGTCGCCATGATGCGGCGTGGCTGTGAGCAACAAAACGTGGTCAGCCTGCGAAGTGAGCTTGGAGGCGAGTTCGTAACGTTTCGTCGGGTCAGTCGAGGGCTCGCGTCCGGCGCTGCCGGGCTTGGTGCGTGCGGAGCATTTGTGGGCTTCGTCAATGATAACGAGATCCCAATGTTGCTGCCAGATGCGTTCGCGGACAGAATCTTGTTTCGCGTAGTCCAGCGAAGCGACGATTTGTGAAGAGCGTTGCCAGGGATTCGTAAGCTGCTGCTGGTCAACTGCCGCGAAAATGATGTCAAATGTCTCACCAAACCAGCGGAGCATTTCGTCTTGCCACTGGATTGTCAACGGGGCCGGACACAGGATGAGCACACGCTCGATTGCCTCCCGGAGCTTGAGTTCCTTGACGAGCAGCCCTGCCATGATGGTTTTGCCCGCGCCGGGGTCGTCCGCGAGCAAAAACCGAAGGCGTGGCTGCGGCAGCATTTTCTGATAAACCGCTTCGATTTGATGGGGGAGCGTGCGGATGCCGGACAGGCTGACGGCAAATTGGCGGTCGTGTGCATAAGCGAGCCGGATGCGCGCTGATTCAATTAGCAGGCGAAGTTTTTCTGCGTCGGCAAGCGTCGTTTTTGCAACGCCTGCTTGATCCCCGGCGCTGAGTGCGGCTGCTTCCTCGTTTGAAATGACGGCCTCCTCTAACGTGCCGTCAGCCAAACGCACGCGACACTCGTAGCCATTGGGTAATGGCCGCACGTCTTCCAGAATCACAGGGGCATCGAAATGTCCCGGAAGCTGAATTCGCGCGCCAATGGGAAGTTTGATTTCAGTCGCCATGTGTTGCTGTCTTTATGCGAGCGTAGCAGGAGGGCTACTCGTGGACAATTCTTTGTGATTTTTTAACGCTGCGCTGCGGTCTGCGGTTGGCGAGCGGGAAAAGTGCAGTGCGGGCGGAGAGACGCCGGGAACGAAGCCGGAGCACAACGTCGCTGCCGAGCCGCAGACGGAAGCCGGCCGCTTTTGCAGCAGGTCACAGATACCGCTCGTGACGAACGCACGCTTTGCGCAGCGGAACGGGTGCGGTCGTTGGGGAATTATGGCTGACCGGTAGCCCGTGGAGAGTAGCGAAGCGTGCGCTGGTCGCGGCGGCTATTAGTAATCCGAGAATTTCGTCGCTTGCGGCCAATGAGATGGGCGCGAGACGCTACGGTCAGCCCGTGCTTGGTCACTCCGACCAATGGACCGCTGACAGGCACAATCAGGGTATGGTGGGCGGTTGTCGGCAACGACACCTAGCGATGAGAAACCGAGATCAAACTGAAAGCGGTCGTGAGGCAATTTTGCGGAGCCAAGCAGCAAGTTTTGCGCATAGCCGGCTCCCATTGCCCCAATAGTTGTTGTGAGATAACCCACGGTGAGTTCAGGCGGAGGCGCTCCACCCCAATACTGCGCTCCGTCCACGCCACGCTGTTCCGCCGCTGCGGCTGCATCGGCTCGGAATTGGCGTTCAGCCTCAGTGGAGGTTTCATATCGGATAGCCTCCACACTAACCCTGCCTCTGCACCACGGACAAGGAAGCCCCGGCGCATAGCGCGCAATTTCTCCTATTTGCTCTCGAAGAATTCCGTTTTCGGCGCGCATTTGCACGGCGAGGTCCAGCACCGGCACGAGATAATGTGTCGCGATGTCGCCCAACGCGGCGCGGGCGTAGTTGGAATCCGTGCAACCGAGAATCAAGTCGCACCGAACGAGTTCGTCCAACACCGCTTCATCAAGGACGTCGCCTGCGAATGCGGTCACTTTGGTGCCGGGACTGATTTCTTGAACGAGACGAGAAGCGAGTGCAACTTTCATCGGGGCAGGTTTAATAGCGAGATCAGCATGACGGCTCGCGTGGTTGCGTTGGTGATTGGAACACTTGAACCGTCCGGGATCAACCAACACAAGCTCACCCATTTCGGCACGGGCCAGCAAATGAATTGCCGGGCTGCCAGTCCCGCTGCACCCTACCACCCCGACAACCGCACAACGAAGCCGGCTTGGTGCGTCCATGCCGAGCAGTTGTGCAAGGCGTTCCTGGGTTGCGCCGTCCACTGCTGATTCGTGAGTTGCCGCAAAAAGAGCAAATCCTTGGCGGGCACTTTCGCGACGCAATCGCTCGCCAACAACCAAACAGTCTTTTACCGGCAGCCAATCTCCCCTGTCGAACACCCGGCCACTGAATGACAGTTGACGTTCGGTATCGCGAGCAACAATGAAGCTGGCATAAGGCCGTCCGCTGCCGAAACGCTCGAACTCCTCGGCAAAATAGCCGTCCATGTCGTCATCCGAACGGCTCGGTAGCGGCGCGCAGTCTTGAGGATGGGAATGGATTACCCCAACGCCCAATTCATCCGACTCCAGAGAGGCCAAAGCCCGGCGAATGTAGGCCGGTCGAAATTCCACAAGGGGGCTGCTGCGGTCGAGGTCGCCTGATTCCGGCTTCACAGCATCAACCCACGTAATCAGGATTCCCCACCGCGTGCGGCGAAAGCCGAACCGGAAGAATGTCCCCCATTCGCTTTCTGGATAGCGATGAAATAACAAGCGAAACACTTTCTCCCGGTCGGCTTCTGTGATGCGCCAGAGGGCCTCGCGGCCGTCTTGGGTGAGACGAATCGGTTTCATCAGATGCGCGCGCGTTGAATCCACGACAGGATTTCCGTATAGTAGGTATGCAAGCCGTGACGGTCCTTATTCCACGCAGGTCCTCCGCCGCCGTTGTGCGGATGGTAGCTCACCAACTGCCATGTGCGACCCAGTACTTGGATCGTGTGGCCTTGAGGCGAGCCTTCAACCCGTCCCAGCAAAGGAGAGCCCGTGGGCAAATATGCACCGTCAAGCATCACGCCGGGATATGCGGATGGAATCGGAACCAGAACATCCGTCTCGGCGAGATGCGGATAACCCTTGCGCGCCGGCAACCGATGATACACGGCGCAAGGAACCGGTAATTCGACGAATGTTACTTCACCTCCATTGTCACGCAGACCACCAAGTTCACGCTGAATTCGTGCTGGCTCGAAACCGCCGACCACGTTTGTGCGAATCACTGTAAATTCTTCGCATTCCTTGATTTCGATGGTTTCATTAAGCCCCACCGGAAGCCACTCTTTTCCCTTACGGCGAGTGACTTCAGTCTTATCAGGCTGCGGGCTTACGAGGCTGGCGATTTCACGCCCGGTCATGCGCTTTTTCACACCATCAGCTTCCCCGAACGTCTGTTTATTGACGATGATGGTAAGGCCGAATTCAGAACGGCGCGTGTAGAACACCGGGCCATCGGTGAACTCCACGACGTCATCGAGGCCGATGACCGTATCACTGGGCGATTCATAATCGCGAAACAGCCGCACACACGGCGCAAAACCGAAGAGTTCACGAAGCGCACGCCCCGTCTGGCGCGGATTGAGCGTTTGCTCGATTTGGTCGTTGACCACGAAGGCGAGCTTCGGCGGCGCAATGCAACCATTTGCGGGCTTCACTTCACAGCGCGCAAGTGTATAAAATACGTTGCCGTCCGAGAGGTTCAGTTGCGCCTCGTTGTCAAAGGGAATGTCATTGGGCGAGCCGTGGTCACGAACGAGCGTCATCTCCTCCGTGATTCTAGCTTGTTCCTTGATGAGTCGCGACGTGACATGCTGGCGTGGCAGGAGAACAAGCGTGTCGTTCACCACCGCTGCCCATTTGGGCGGGCGCTGGCAGGTTTCGGGATGTTGTGCCGGAGCATCGCTCCGACCCGTTGCAGTATGAACATTATCATTCATGGTATTAGTCAATTTGTTCGCGGCCATCCGCCGGTTGCCGCACTCGCGACATTTGGCATATCCGCTCATTCTCCTGTGGCTGATTTCGGGGCGGCTCTTTGGACGAAAAATGTGATATGGTGTGAAAGATTTATCCCCAAAACAGGTGAGTTTGCAGCCTAGAGATGATGAAGGCATGAAGCAGAACGGCGCCGAACATGAATTCCGCAACGCCAACTGGAAGTTGGTGGGATTACGCCTGCTCGTCTTCGCACGATATTGGGCCAAGGCTCATTACGGGTGGATTGACGGCCGGCTTCTGCCAGCAAGCAAAACGCCGGAGGACGTGGCGTGCGAAGTGTATGCGGCTTACTCGCATGGGGAGCGCAAATTCAGTGACGAAGCGCCCATGTGGGTTCAATTGAAAAGTGCCGTGAAGAGCGTGCTCTGGAACTTGCACCAGTTGAAAGAGGGCAAAATAACCAGCGCCGAAGAGCCAGAATTCTTCGAGCCTGTGGCGGACGGCAATCCCGGACCAGAAGCGGCCCTTCGCAGCGATGAGTTCTGCGCACGTTTCTTTCAATTGCTGTATGAAAATTCGCGCGTGAAGAAGAATGGCGAGATGAGGAAGCTCGTTGAGGCGCTGGAAAACGGAGCGCAAACCGTGGCCGAGTTCGTCAAGGAAACTGGACTCACCGCCGAGCGCATTTACGAATTGCGACGGCAGTTGAAAGTAGTGGCCGAAGGCATATTGAACAAAATGAACCGTGAGGAAGACAGTCATGAACAAGCATCACCAAGACGCGGCGTCGCGACTGCATGAATTTGCGGCTGAGAACCGCGACGCCACCGAAACTGAACTCCGCACTGACCTGGAAAGTCAGGGCGTGAACGTGGATGCGTTTCTCGCCCGCTTGGGCAGCGCAGCTGGAATCGAGGCGCAAGCCATGCCTGTCAAAAGGCCAACCGCTGCTGAACGGCTGCGGGCAATCGCAAGCCAGGCTAGCAACAAGGTCAAGACTCTCCTCGGCGATGTGAATCCTGATGGAGCTGGATTGCCTGCTTCTGCCTATGGGCGAACAGGCCGTCAGACCAAGCGCACGCGACCGTCCTCGCACGGCAAACAGCGTGGGCGTTCCAGCAAATAAACCACATTGATTCGGCCATGCGAAAAGCCTTTTACAGTTCCAGCAATGGCCCAACCTGGTCGTGTCACCGCGACCAGCAATTGCAATCGTGTGAGCGCAAGTATTACTTCCAATACCTCGCCGATGCGCGACTCAACAGCGCAGACCCGTGGTTGCGAGGTATGGCTCTTCTCAAGAAACTGAAGAACTTCCCGATGTGGCAGGGTGAGTGCGTTCACGCGGTAATTGCCGAGCATCTCGATCAGGTTCGCCAAGGTCAGTCGCCGACGCTGGACCGACTGACACAATCCCTCCGACAGCGGATGCAACGGGACTGGCTGTTTTCCGAGAAGCGGCGCTTTCGCGAAGAACCTGCTTCGGTGGGAAAATTTGGCGTGGCGCTGTTCGAGCATGAATATGACGAGCTTCCCCCGGAAACGCAGTTGGAAGCATTGATAGAGAGGGCCGTTCGGATGCTGGGTTGTTATTTTCTCTGGGCTACTGGCAAAAGCGGGTTGCTGGAGAACGTCAGGATGGCCGACCGGATATGGATTGAACCTCCCGCGTGGGGGACTGATGCGCCTGGCTTCATGGTCGGCAAAGTCCAAGTGATTACCAAAGTGGACTTGGCGTTGCATCGTCGCGGGGTGGAATTTACGATTTATGACTGGAAGACTGGCAAAGCCCCGGCGGTTGCCGCTGAACCGGGGCAAAACGAAATCCAAATCAGCATCTATATGCTGTGGGCCAATCTCGGTCTCAAGCTGCCACTAGATGGCGTGACCAGCCGATTGATTTACCTCGGTGGCGACGAGCCGATTGAGCTTCGATTCGACTTGGACGAAGAGCGTGCAGTGGAAACATACCGGCTTATAGAAGACAGCGTGAACCTCGCACAACAATGGGAAAGCCATTTCGAGAACCGCCGGTTGCGGCTGAATGATCTCGACTACGCGGGTTCGGTCGAGGAATGCCGCCGCTGCAACTTCAAGCGTCTGTGCCGTGCGAACCTTTTACCGGAGAAACCGTTATGAGTGAAAAACATCTTGGTGCAACCCTGTTCCCGATTACTGGCCTGCCGGCGCAGGCGTTTCGACTGCGTGTGCTGCGTGTGCAAGAAACCATTCCGATGGACACGCAGACGCCCGTGCGCTTGAGCCGTTGGGCTACTAAACTCTGGAAAGAACTCAAGCAAGCGGTAGTTCCGACCAGAAAATTCAGCGGGGCAGCATTCCTGACACCCGACATGGAATCACTAAATGTGGGTCAGCGGCTCACGGTTCAAGACGTTCCGGATCAGGAGTATTCCATTGAGGTTACTGGTGAGACAATCGAAGTGAATCCCGCCACGGCGGACGCCGAGGAGCTTCAGCTTGCTGGCGAAATGATAAAACGTGCCTTCAGTGATGCCTTCGGGCATCAGTCGGACAAGTATTGGCGGAGGCATTGGAACCTCTATTTCCGTCTTGAACCGGAGAATTGGGAAAACAAACGCGACAGCGTGTATGCCTATCGTGGTTTGAAATTCGGCGTGGTCTTTCTCAAAGGCGGCGCGGCCTGGCTCGCCGGAGACATTCTCACGACGTATCGGGGAAAGCGTCGGCTTTCCGAGTATTCAAAAGATGAGCGCAAGAGCGAACTCCGCTACCACTTGAGCGAGGAGATCGATCCAGAAATGCGAGAACCCTTTTTGCGAGACAACGGGAAAGTGAAAATCCCGTGCCGGTTTGCCGGTTTTTCGGGACAGACCGTGTCACAGTATACTTTCGTCTTCAATGGCGGACGGAAAAGCGTTCGAGATTACTACGAACAACGCTACGGCATTCTCATTCCAGAAGACGATGAAGCAATCTTCGTTCGTGATCGGGATGGCGGTGACGCTTGGGCTGTCCCGGCATCGCAGCTCTATCCTTTGTTTTCCAACGAGTGGGATGAGGTCAGAAATTGCTCAGTCTCCCCTCAAATGCCTCCGGAGGAGCGGGTCAGCACGGTCCGCGCGTTCTTGAAAGATTTGACCGAAGTGAGTTTTGCCGGCAGTTCGCTGAAAATTGGGCAGAATTTCATGGAGGCAACCGAACGCTCGGTGTTCACAGCGCCCGTCCTCGAATTCGGCAATCGCAAAACGCTCGCGATTGACGAGTCACTTCCAGTCGAGGAAGCCTACAACCTGTATCGCCAGAACAAGACGAAGATGCTTTATGAGCACGGCCCATTCTCCGGGCAAAGCCTGCCGGACTTGGTTCTGCTTTACCCGGACAACATGGAACGCGGCATCCGCGACAAACTCCGATTGCGTCTCGGCGAAGAAATCAAGGAGCTTTGCGGTGCAAGCCCGCGCATCGCCCGACAGATTTCATACCCGCTAGGCAAGCAGCCGGGTGCTGGTGCAGGCTTGCTCAAGGCGGCTGACGAACTTTTGCAAAACAATGACGGCACGTTTCTGCCTGTGGTCGTATTGGCGGACCCATTGCGCGATCAGGTTTATGATTTGCTGAAACGCCGACTCAGTTCCCTCGCGTCGCAGTGCGTTCGCGAGCGCACGGTTCAACGTTTGGCGCGTGATGAACAGGCGGTGGGAGGAAGTCGTTTGCGAAATCTTGCTCTGGGCATCCTTACCGCTGCTGGTATTCAACCTTGGGTGCTGGCGAAACCGCTCCACTATGATTTTTACATGGGGGTGGATGTGTTGGCGAATCAGGTCATCTACGTCTTTGTTTGTGGCAAAGGTGGACGCGACGTGTGGGTGCAGAAAGGTGAACAGCTAAGGCGGCGCGGTTTAACGGAAAAAATTGACCGCGTTCAACTGGCTGACCAATTCAAAATCGGTGTCCGCGAAGCCAAGCGACGCCGCGTGCCGTTGAATAGTCTGGTCGTTCATCGCGATGGTCGTTGGTGGTCGAATGAAGACCTCGCGATTAGCGAGGCCGCTGCGGAATTGCAGGACGACGGCACGCTGTCAAAAGATGCCAAAATTGGTGTGGTGGAAGTTCGCAAGAGTCATCTGCCAGTTCGGCTTTTTACTGTCGCCAACGGTGGCAGCGCATCTTTGGAAAATCCGATGCCAGGCAGCCATCTCTTCCTGAATGAATCCGAAGCCATACTGACGCCAACAGGCCAACCGGGCCGTTGGGACAGCCATCGTTGGGGTCGCACGGCGTCAACGCTGTTGCTCCGCGTTGCTCGCAACCCCGAAGGACATCCCCTTGATATTCGCCACATCGCCGAGGACGCCTACAGCCTCACACAACTTAATTGGAATGCGCCGGAAATCGAAATCTCGCTGCCCGTCACGATTCGATGGAGCGACGAGCGGCTGCGTGAAATCATCACTAACCCAAGCGCGGCAGATGAAACCGAGGTCGAACCGCAGGATGCGTGTGTTGTATGAGTTCACTTGGACAACTCTCTAGCCGTTTGGATCGGCGATTGCAGGTCGTGGGGGGACTTACTCAGGCGGTTCTCGCGCTTCGCGCGGAACTCGTCGGCAAGCTTGATGTCCTCAAAATTTCGCCCGAAGGCGTGGTCGCTGCGCGAACTGCGGTTCTTGAATTCTTGACGGGTTTGGTGCCCGTGCTCGCTGGTGCTGCGCCTAGTTCAGAAGAACACCGCGTAATCGTTGAGAATCTGGCGCAAGCTGGCGAACCGTCCGCTGATTGGGCTGAAGATTTCGGCAAGCTCATAGAGCAACTGCGTGCGAATGCTCCTGTGGAGGCGGCGCAACTGGACAAAATTATGCGCGTCGTTGGCTACCTTCAGGGCAGGGTTGCGGAAGACGTGCGCCGTCTCCGTTCACGTTGAAATGCGATCTGCATGAGTTCATACCGAGCACTGAAGGCAAAGGAAACTGCGGTTGCTCTGCTCGGTTTGGAGGAGCGGCTGACGCAGTGCCCTTGCGTCGCCGGTGAACATGCCGTCGTGCTGGAAAAACTAGAAGGCATCCTCGCCCGCTTATTCGCCAAGCTAGAACAGATTGCCCCCCTAGCTGGTGATCCGGCTTTCCACTCTCACGTCGATTTGGAGCTAAACTACATCAGCAGCTATTTGTCCGTCATCGAACTCCAATTCGTTCGCGCCTTACAAACTCCATCAAAGGAGGAGCTTTACCTTCGCGCTATGTTTCTGAGGCTTGCGGAACGATTGGGGATAAATTGGTTCGAAGACATGGTTCTGCATACTTCAGGAAAACTCGGTATCTATCAGGAGCTTGATGGGTCTCTAGCGACACCTGTGATTCATGTTCCGGGCGGATTCCTCGATAAATTTTTGTCTTTACCCGGCGTTTACCATGAATTCGGGCACAGCGTGTTCGCCGAGTTTCCGTCCATTCTCGGCGTGATGTTGGGCGTGGTTCGCCGATACTTCGATGAACTGCGGCACCGGTTAGGTCCGACCCAGCCGGAATCCCGGTATGTTCAACTCAAGCGTTTTCAAGACGCTGAGGATTTCTGGAATGACCGGCGTTTGGAAGAATTGTTCTGTGACCTCTTTGCTCAATACCTCTGCGGTTGCGCCAACATCATCTCTATGATCGACCTCTCAATGGCGGAGGGGCGTCCAGTTTCCGACACCGGGGACTTGGATTATCCCCCTGACGGAGCGCGGGTGCGTGCTTGCGCGATGATGTTGAACCCCGATCAAGCCGGCGAAGCATCCATGCATGAACTGCAAGAGGAGTGGGAAGATTACGCCCAGCAGTTCAACCACTCACTTCTCTTCCGGGATTCGTGCGCTGAACCTTTGCTGCGCGAGCTTGGTCAGTCTGTGTTCGCCGCACTCGCCGCCGAAATGCCGGCGCTGCGAAAATGCGACGACCCGTTGCCGGATGTGAAGGAAGCCTTCGTTCCATCTAATACCGTTGTGTTTGAAAAGGCTATTCAGCAAGGGTTCGCCGTGCTGGCTTGGCGTCGCGACAATTTCGAGTCTTGGTGGAAGGATGTCCGCACGCGGCTAGTGTAGGTTCAAAACCAGCGCCGTAACGCGGGAAACCACTTGGCTGTTTTCCCGTCAGATTCGAGCGGTGGAAGCGTAACTCGGCGAAAGCCGCACTCACAGTGGACGAGGACGCACTCGTGGTCGCGGAGGTTGCGGAGTTTATGCGGTTTGATTTTGTGTTCTTCCGTTTCGGAATAGTTGACGTTGCGTTTGCCGGCGCTAAATCCCCATGAACGTTTAATCACGCGCTTTTTGCCGATGAAATCGGCGGCTTGAACGGCATCGGCTTCGTCCGCGGCACGGAAAATCAAGCGGTTGCGAAGATTGAGCGTCAGAACCTTTGATTTGTCGTTGCCCAATGGTGGCACAAGCGAAGTTGTGCTTTGCGCGGCGGCGACGACGGTGGCACCAGCCTCGCGAATCACGTCCACGCAGTTGTAATCGCTCGTGCCGTCTTCGCTGGCCGTCATGAATCGCTGTGCCTCGTCCGCCCACAAAATCAGCAGATTGCTTTTCGCCCGTTCGGTCTTGGCTTTATCGAAGCGGCGCAGGGCATGGTTGTAATAGAGGAGTTTCAGGAACGTGTTCACATAACGCCGCTCGGTCTGGAATTTCTGCGGCATCGTGGTGAGAATGATTTTGCCCTGGTCAATCGCTGCGAAGTCGAACGTGCTCTCCCCCGTGCAAAAAACCTCCGCCACTTCGGGAGTCAGAAAGTATTGCAGATAATTACCGATGGTCTCACGGACGCCGCCTGACTGCTCTTCGGGTTGATTCAGAAAACGGTTCGCGAAATGCGCATACACAGCCTCTCGGCGTGGCGTTTCGAGAAGTTGCTCAAGGTTCTCCATTTCCTCTTCGAGCGATTCGCGGTTGGACAGCAACTCGAACGCTCCGAGCAATGTGACCGGGCGTTTTAGTTCGTAAAGCATTTCGAGCGCGTGGGCGATGTGGGTCTGTGCCTGGCTTTTGAAAAACCCCTTGTCTCCACCCTGGCCGAGGCTTGTGGCGGTGTCCACGATGAATTTGGCATATGTCGTAAAAGGAATGCTGCGGTCGCCGGTCAAGTTGAACCGATGTGGCGCTGTCCAATGTGTGTCTATGTCGTTCGCACGAATTTGCAGGTGAATCAGGTCACGCTCGCGACCGTAATGTTTCGCCATTGCGGCAAGCGTTTCCCAATACACTCCCTTTTCATCAATGCACAGGCCGCCCCATGTTGGTTCGTTCTGGAAAACCTGATGGGCGAGTTGGTTGATACCGGAACTCGTCTTGCCGGAACCGGTGTCGCCAGTGATGAGCCAACCGCGACAGAACTGAGTCCGCTTCCACCTCAATCCGCCGAGCCGGGCAACACAGCCATTGCGCCTGCGCGGAGAGAATAAAAGCCAGGCTGCGATGAGTGCCAGCAAAATGCCGCCAGCTACAAGAAAATATCGTGGATTTCTCAATCCGAGAATGAGGTCTGTTGGTGGCATTATGGGACCGAACGGGATGGATTGGAATGTCATGGCCATACCCTCCCGATGAGGTAGCCGGCGAGGAGGCTCGCAAGAGCCGCGAAGATGGCGGCGGTGCGAGTGATTCGCGCGGTGCGGAAAGCCGGCGGCTGATTTGGTAGCATCTCCAGCAAAGCGGCTGTCTGTCCCTGAAAAGTCCGCGCTGCCTCAGTGAGTTTAATGATGTCCGTCCGAAGCTCGCCAAACGATGGAATCTCCCGTCGCCGCAGTTCATCCCAATGTCGCTGGTGGATTCGGAACAATTCGACGAGGAGCATTACCGCGTCGTCTTCTCGCAGCCGATGTTTATCGCGCCACTCGGCGACGGCCACGTTGAACTCTTCGTCAAAATCCGGCTGTTTTGTCTGTGGCGTGGGCATTACTTCGTTGGAAGCAGGAGGTCGGCGGCGGATTCGATCTCGGCGTAGAGCTTCCGCTGCCAGGTTTGGAGTCGCTGCCGGTCAAGAAGGCTGAAGGCGGGATGCTTGACCGCTGCCGCGATGGTCAGGTTTTCGGCGTTGAGTGCCTCGACCAGCCAATCTTGCAGGCGCGACATGGCAATTTCCCGTCCGCCCAGCTTGTCCTTGAGTTGCGCTCGGACTTCACACGCTTCAAAAATTGTGAAGCTGTCGCTGTGCGCGGCATTGCGGACCACAACGTAGTTGCACTTCTTGCCGAACTGGTCGGCCATACGTTGCACTTGGTCCACGCTGTCTGATTCGTGGTTCACCGACATGATGAGCGTGAGTGCCGCACCCATCGTGGACAACACGGCGGACAGGTCAATTTCGGCAAAAAAGTCAGTGAACAGGTCGGTGGATGCCGCGCGGCAGTCCATGACGACAAGGTTTGCCTTTTCCAGCGCGCCGAAGATGCTGTCGAGTTCACGCCGTTTATCCAAATCAAGAAATTGCGCGTTTGGATGAAACCGCTTTAGCGTCGAGTTTTCGTTGTCGCTGTCTATCGCGACATGGGCGATGCCCTTGTCTTTCAGGAATTGGACGAAATTGACGGCGAAGAAGCTTTTGCCGACACCGCCTTTGCCGTTGAGGATGAGGTCGAGACGTTTCATGTGGTTTGGGGTTTGAGCATCCGAACTTGCGCGATGTGTGGGCCGCGTGTGCGAGTCGGCGGGGCTTCGTTGCCGTTGGGGTTAGTGGACGGTTCTGCCGGTATGCCGGCTTCTGCTGCCGGCACTAAATCAGAGGCTGTCTCCCCGCCATTCGATGGCGCGGAAGCGGGCGGGCGCTTTCGTCCTGGCCGTTTGCGTGGACGAACGGTTTCACCGAGGACTTGATGACAGAATACGGCGATGGCGGTCTTGCTGGTTGGCAGGCAATGCTGCGAGAGCAGGTCGGCAATGGAACGATACGACGCGCGTTTCTGTCGCAACTCCGTGATGACATCCTTTGCCGGGAGCAAATCCTGGAACTTCTGCGGACGGCGCGGCGTGAATTCCTCGACCGCCTTGCGAACTGCGGTTGGGTCAAATGAGGACATAGGTGGGAATGATTTGAATGTGAACCGGGAAACTGGTCGGCGGCAAAATGGAAACGGCGATGCGGTGACGCGGACGATTCGTTGCCTGTTGAAATGCGGGGCCAATGCCGGTTTGAGGCAGGTTCATGGGCGTGGATAATTCCAACCTGTGGACTGACTGCGGACATTTTATGTCCGCTGCCAATTCCTGTTTGCGGCCTGTGAACGCTGTGGCGAAGCCGTGGATGCGGACTGTTTGCTGCCATGCCTGTTGGCGTGGCCTGAACGCGGATGTTGACTGTTCACGGACACGGATGATTTGAGTCCGCGCCCTGAATTGGGCCTGTCCGCGTGCGTGGAATGGCCGCGTCTGCGGCCATAAATCCATTTCGTTGCGCGGCTGTTCCGCGCCGTCATCGCGACCATTTCGCGGACTCAAAAACCTTAGCGAGCTAAGGAGTAAGGCGTGCCCCGTCTTAAACATGATGAGAAACACATTGCCTCCTCTGTTGCACCAACTCGTCGCGCCATTGTTCCAACTGCGCGGCAACGGATTGAATCCGGCTGGTTTGTTCGATGGTTGTGGTCTCGATGCGCCCGGCCTGATGAACGCCAAACTGTGAGTCCTGGAGCTGCATTACAGAATTGGCGGCGCGTTCATTGAGCCGTTCGCCGAGTTTATTCAGCACCTCAATGGCGGTGCGAATTTGAGCTGTGGTTGGAAGTTGCATAGTTAGTTAAGGATGTTGCGTTGGGCTTTTTTGAGACGGCGTTTGACCCAGTGTTTCAGTTCCAGTTTCAGGCCGTGAATGCTTTCCAGATTTCCGCGAAGATCAAAATCGATGTGAGTGGCCTTCTCATTCCACGCCACGTTATCCGGTATATGGTTCATCCGACGTTTCGTGTGCGCCTTTAGTTCATCCTTGAGCGCGTCCAGGACGACCAAGGCGGTTTGAATCTCTGCGTCGCTCACACTCGCCAGTTTGAATGCTGAGTTGTTGGTCTTGCTCATGTCCGCAGTTCATCACAAATTGAAATCGCTGTGGTGTATCAGCTACACAACATGCGCGCACAGTCCGTGTATTGTCCTGCCTGTGGTTACGGCAAAGACGCAATACAACCTGAAGAACGCCCAGGAATATTTTGAGGATCACCTCTGCGTTGGCGATTACTACGATGAGGGCCAGCGTGTGGTCGGCGAGTGGATTGGATTGGGCGCGGAACGGTTGAACTTGTCCGGGAAAGTCCGCGCCGAAGATTTCCTGCGCCTTTGCGAAAATCAGCATCCTAGCAGTGGGGAGATGTTGACGCAGCGGCTGAACACCACGCGGACTGAAGGAGACGAGAATGCGGCCAATCGGCGGATATTTTACGACTTCACTTTCTCACCGCCGAAATCGGTTTCCCTTGCGGGCTTCCTCGGCGGTGACGAGCGGATTTTCGAGGCCCATGCGCGGGCGGTGCGGGTGGCCTTGAAACATTTTGAGGATTTCGCTGCAACTCGTGTCCGCATTGGCGGTGCGCGAACCGAACGGCTGACGGGTAATTTCGCCGCCGCGTTGTTTACGCATGAGACCTCGCGCGCGCTGGACCCGCATCTGCACACCCATTGCATTGTTTTCAATGCAACGTTGGACCCGGTGGAGAACCGCTGGAAAGCCCTTGAGAATTATGAACTTCTGCGCGCCAGAAAGTTCGCCGCGAACGTCTATTATCACGAACTGGCTCGCGATCTGCGGACCTTCGGCTATCGGATTCATAATCGGGCGCGCGGAGATTTTCAGGTGGAGGCCATTCCCCAAGAGATGTGCGAACGGTTTTCCAAGCGACGTGGACAGATTGATGCTGCGCTGGATAAATTGCTCACTGACAAACCGGAACTCAAAAGCGGCAACATCCCAGAATTGAGGGCGCGCCTCGCCGAAGGTGAACGAACCCGGAAACAGAAGGAGTTAAGTCGCGATGAACTGCGCTTGCTCTGGGATTCACAATTGAGCGAGTCCGAACGCACGCTTATGCGCCAGTTTGCAGGGCGGCAAACAATCGAAGCGAAGGAGGAAAAATGCGTCACATTGAGTGATGCCGTGCAATGGGCGGAGGAACATCTGTTCGACCGAAACTCGGTCGTGCTGGAATGTCAGTTGTGGCAGGAAGCGTTGGGCCGGGCGCGTGGTGAGGGTTTTTCCGTTTCCGAACTCAAGGAATTCACCCAGCGGCGCGGCTATATCCGGGACGAAGCGCGGCCAGGCGAAGTGACTCTGCGGGAAGTTTTGTTACGCGAATGGGAAATCGTTGAGATGGCAAAACAGGGCGTTGCCGAGTGTCACACATTGGTGGCGAATCCAAAGCCTCTGAATCCAAAGTTGGATGATGAGCAATGTAACGCGCTTGATGCGCTGCTTGGCTCAACTGATAGGATTTCCATTTTTCGTGGCGGCGCTGGCACAGGCAAGAGTTTTGTCCTGCACGATTTGGTCGAGCAGGTTCAACAAACCGGGAGGCGCGTAGTCGTGCTGGCGCCGCAACGTCAGCAGGTTGTGGACATGGAAAAAGCCGGTTTGCCATCGCCGACAACGGTCGCAAATTTTCTACTCAAGCGTGAGCTTGCTGATAACGCGCTGATTGTGGTGGACGAGGCCGGACAGATTGGCGGCCGGCAAATGCTCGAATTCCTGCGTCTGGCACGCGAGAGGAATGCCCGCGTAATTTTGTCTGGTGACACCCGGCAACATGGCGCGGTTGAGGCTTCGGACGCGCTGCTCGCCATTGAGCGGCATTCCGGCGTCAAACCCGTCGAGTTGCACACGATTCGCCGCCAAGACCCGTCGCTCGCTCGCACAATGTCCGAACGTGCCCGCATCGATCAATATCGCAAAGCTGTCGAAGCGGCAGCGGCGGGCAAGCTTGCCGAATCATTCAAGCGTCTCGACAAGCTGGGCGCGGTCGTTGAGTGCGGCTTGGGCGAACAGCCTGACAAACTTGCCGACGAATATGTCCGGCTCGTGGAACAAAACACTTCGGCGGTGGTTGTATCACAGACTTGGGCGGAAGTTCATCGCGTCAACTCGCGCGTCAGGGATGCGCTCAAAGCCAAAGGATTGCTCGGCGCAAATGACACAACGATTCAGGCGCTCGACAAACTCGACCTCACAAATGCGCAAAAACGCGACGAGCGGTTTTACCCGCCGGAGGCCGTTGTTGTGTTCAATCAGAAAGTCCACAAGACCGAGCCTGGGGTGAAAGGAAAACTGGCTGGCATTGTTAAGCTGGGTGTTCTCGTTGAGGTGGATGGAAAATTTGTCACCGTCTCAAACAAATTGCTGAACCGGATTACCGTTTGCCAGCCGCGCGAAATTGCTCTTTCCGCCGGCGACCGGCTGCATCTCAAAGCCAACCGCAGACTTGCGTCCGGTGGCCGGGTCACAAATGGTGAACTCGTTTCGGTTAAATCTGTTCGCGCCGATGGAGCGGTCGAACTGGCCGATGGCCGGGTCTTGGACAAATCGTTTCGTGAATTTCTGCCCGGCTACGCGGTCACGTCCTACGGTTCGCAGGGCAAGACCGTGGATCACGTTTTGTTTTCCGATTCAACCATCAAGGCGGCGACCAACGCACAGCAATGGTATGTGACCATTTCACGCGGGCGGCGCGGCATCCATATCTTCACTCCGGACAAACAGCAGCTCCGCGAAAATGTCACCCGGCCAGGCCACAGGCCGCTGGCGATGGAATTCGCAGTCGGTGTTGCTCCTCGCCGCGTGGTCCGCATTTGGGATCGGCTTCATGGCTACCTGCTTCGCTTTGGCCGTCGAGCCGCTGACAACTTTATCCGGCGGAAAATTGCCCGACGCCATCATCGCAATAGTCAACCAGCACAAAAATATGAGCACAAAATCACCTGAATGTTGGGCGAACGACAACCAAGCACGTGCCGTTCGCATTGAAATATCTCCAGAGCAATCGTTGCTGCTTCCACATGACGACTTTGCCTTTGCCGAACTCAAGCGTGAGGGTAAGGAACAAGTTCTCCGGCTGGTCTTCGCCATGCACGAGGTAATGGTGCGCGGATACTCCCTGCGGCGCATCGAGACGGCAATGCAACGGATGGAATTGTCGCTCCTGACAAAAGTGCCGGGCAGCCAGCGTTCTTTGATCGCAGACGGCCAGCCCGTTGTCCTCGAAATTGTCGTTACGGAAACCGCGAAACAGGAATCGCAGCCAGTAAATAGCTCAAATTGAGCAGAATGTTGGCTTGCACAATTCCTCAAAAAAGTTGAGGATGTGTGCATGGCGAAGAAAAATGATCCATTTGCCGCCCTGATGACGATTGCCCAAGACCAGCAAGGGTATTTCACCACCAAGCAGGCCATTGAGGCCGGCTATGCGGACAACACGCACCCCTACCATGTCCGGGCAGGAAATTGGGAGCGGGTTCGACGCGGCATTTATCGGATGACGCATCTCCCGCTGCCGGAAGATGGCGAGATGATGCTCTGGCTGCTTTGGTCGCGCGGTCGTGACGAGAAACCGATGGCGGCCATGTCGCATGAAACGGCGCTCAGTCTATTCGAACTGGGTGATTTCAATCCGGCCAAAATCCACATGACAGTGCCGCCGACATTCCGCCGCAACAGCCGTCTTCCCAAGTCGGTCGTGCTGCATCGAGCCAAGTTCGCCTCTGGTGAGGTCACTCAACTGCGCGGCCTCACGGTGTGCCGTCCGCTGCGGGCGCTGTGTGACGTGGCCGGTTCAAATCCGAACAGCATTGATGACCTTAAACCAGCCGCCAAGGAAGCGAGACAACGTGGGCTGATAACCGAGCGCGAGATTTCCGCAATCAAGGGAGTCGCGTTCTGCCGAAAACTCGTCACAGATTTGCTCCAATGAACCGTTACAAAACACCAACCGCCCTGCGTCGCGCATTGGAGGACCGGCTCATGGCCGATGTGCGGCGCGATGGTGGGGACATTCAGCGTATGCGCCGACAAGCGGCTTTCGACCGTCTGCTTTGCCGGCTGTTCCATGAACCCGATGCACCGTGGTTGCTTAAAGGCGGATACGCGATGGAACTTCGCATCCGTGCTGCGCGAACGACGCGCGACGTTGACCTGGCCATCCGCAATCTGCCGGCAAAGAAATGGGATGACGCCGCCATTCGCGGCTTATTGGAAAGCGCGGCGAGCGTTGATCTCCAAGACGGATTTGAATTCACCATCGGCGCGCCCACGATGGATTTGGATGCCGCGCCCTACGGCGGATCACGTTTTCCGGTCGAAGCACAAATGGCGGGACGACGCTTTGCCAACTTTCATTTGGATGTGAGCGCGGGCGACGTGCTACGCGAGCCATTCGAGATTTTGGAGGGGCAGGACTGGCTGGGCTTCGCCGGGATTGCGAGAGCAAAGTTGCCTGCCATATCGCGTGAGGAACAATTCGCCGAAAAATTGCACGCCTACACGCTGCCGCGCACAGGGCGTCCGAACACGCGCGTAAAGGATTTGGTGGACATGGTTCTCTTGTTCAATTCAGAAACGATGGATCAAACACGCCTCGCGGAAAACATTCAGTCCACGTTCCGGCGGCGCGGCACTCATGATGTGCCGGTGTCGTTGCCGCCGCCACAGGCCAATTGGGAAGAGACTTTCGGCGAAATGGCCGCAGAGTGCGGTTTGGACAAAAACATGACAGAACACCATCGCCGCTTGGCGGGTTTCCTCGTCGGCATCTTGAAGTGACTTGGCGTGCGCGGTGGAATATCAGCCGGTCTGAAAGTATTCGTTTTTCAGGAAGGTGCTCTCAGCGAGATTGCGGAGTAACAGAACTTTCGCTACGATGACTCGAAATTGAAAGCCGAGCGGTGGTGGGACAATGCCAAATCGCTCATTTCTTGATTATGGCAAATCTCATGCCAAGCATCGGACCCGCCTTGCATAAACGTGGGCAACGGCTGAGGTTGAGTTGTATTAAGCTGCGGCTCGTTAAGGAAAAAAACGCTAAGCAGGACCATCATGCATAAGACCTTAGTGACGCACAATCGCTATGCATGGCGCAGCCATCGGACATTGGCCGCGCTCAATGGAATCCAAGGCGTGTTGCTCTTGACGATTGAGCAACTAGCTGCGCGCCTCGCAGGGGGGTTCTTCCAACCAATCGACCCAGACGTATTGAAAGCGGCAGTCGAAACAGCAATCACGCAGCCGCTTGGTGAGCTTGATACAATCAAGCAATTGCCCGGTTTCCGCCGTGCGGCTGTGGCCACTTTGGCCAAGGCTTGGGCTGCGGGTTTGAGTATTGACGAGGAGTCAAAGTCTTCAACCGATGCCGGGGCAAAAGCGCGGCTTGCATCCCTGGCCGCTCTCGAAAGACAAGTGCTCGCTCAACTGCCGAAGAATCAACTCCGGCCCCGAGACCTTGTTGAAGTAGCGTCTAAACGCCTTGCCCACGCACGAGTGATCTTTGGCCAGATTGAGATTCACGGACACACAGAACTGCCGCTCGTTTGGCGACCTCTTTTAGCGATGATCGCGGAACAGACAGAAGTCGTCTGGATAGCGGAAGCGAGGCATGTGCCCGATTGGCTCGCAAAAACCAAGGTATTAGTCAAAAGAGGCCCGACTGCGAGGCCAACCATTAGCGCAATTTCATGCGCGAGCCCGCGGCACGAGGTTTTAGAGGCACTACGCTGGGTGCGTCATCATCTTGCTCAAGGAATTTCCCCAGAGGAAATCGCAATTGCTACCGCCGCACCTGACGGCTGGGACGACCATGTGCTTGCTTTAGCGGAATCGGCAAACCTTCCAGTTCATTTCGTTCATGGGCGCGCCGCACTTTCAACTCCCGAAGGTCAATTAGCTGCGGCGGTTGCCGAAATTCTGCTAAGAGGGTTTTCTCGTAGGCGGCTCGTTCGCTTTGTTGCCTTGGCCCGTTCGCAGACTACTCACTTCAAATCTCTGCCAAGCGACTGGTGGCGCGCCTTGCCCGACGATGCGCCTTTGCTTGATGCTGCGCGGTGGAAGCGTGCGATCTCAGCGTTGAAAGCTGAAAATTTCACCGACGCAACGGATCACGGGCCGCTGCTCACGGAAATCATCGAGACTCTTGGCAAAGGTCTTGGCGCAGCCACTGAAATTGGGGAACAACTTCTTGAACGTAGGGCGCTTTCGGTCTGGCGTAAGGCGTTGACTGAAGGACCCCCCACCGCGCTTGACGTCACACTCACGGCTCTGCGCGTTGACGACGGGGTAGAGCCTGAGACTGCCATTGTGTGGGCACCAGCGTCCGCCATTGCAGCCTTTGCCCGGCCTTTCGTCTGGCTGGTTGGCCTGACATCACGGTCTTGGCCACGACGTGCAAGCGGAGACCCACTTCTTCCGGATCACATAATTCCTGCTGATCGTCTTGATCCTCTTCCGATTCACCAAGCTGATCGGCGAGATTTTGCGACGATTCGTGACATGACGAGTCGTGAACTTGTGTGTTCGCGGTCGCGTCGTGATAGCGAAGGGCGCGTCAACGGTATTTCTCCGCTTTACCCGCGCAGCGGTGTGGAAGAGGTTTATTATGCTCAAAGTCGGGAACCCGCCCATGCAGCGACCTCAAGTGACCGTTTGATGGCACGGCCTGCTGAGTTCACCCAGCTTCCTTTGGCGGCGTCAGTCGCCCAAACATGGAGTGATTGGCATCAAATGAGGCTAACTGCTCACGACGGTTTAGTGAAGGCAAATCATCCACTACTACTACGGGCACTTGATCGCCGACAATCGGCGACATCTTTGGTCAAACTGCTACGTGATCCCCTGGGGTATCTTTGGACTTATGGTTTTGGGTGGTCCCAACCCGAAGAAACCGAAGAGCCTTTGATGCTTGACGCACTTTCATTTGGTAAACTTTTACATGAAATTCTTCAGGATACTGTAACGCAACTTGAAAGCACCCGTGAAGGGGGTTTTGCAGGCGCGTCTGCTGATGAGGTTGGACGGACTCTCGATATAGTCGTCAGGGCAGTGGATTCACGATGGAATGAGAATCGCCCCGTGCCGCCTCCTGCTGTCTGGAAACGCAAACTCGCTGAGGCAGCGGAATTGGCTCTGGTCGCCCTCTCCTACCATGATGAACCGTTACCCGGCGAACGAAGTTGGGCAGAAATTCCGTTTGGCGGAGACCCCAAAGGGAATGTTCTGGTTGACAAAGTTCGTTCGACACTTCCGTGGGATCCGCTTGCGCCCGTTACCATACCCGGCACGAGTATCCGTATCAGCGGATCTATCGACCGTCTTGATCTTGCCGGCGACAGGAGTCACGCACGAGTCACCGACTACAAATCAGGAAAGTTTCGTGGGGCGCCTCCCCAACTCAAGGGAGGTGCTGAACTACAGCGGTGTCTATACGCTTATGCCGTCAAGGCTCTCGTCGCCGGCCATCCGCAAGTGGAAGCTCAACTGCTCTATCCACGTAGGGATGGCCGAGGCTTGAGGCTTGAGGCTCCAGAGGCAACACTCGAAAGGCTCACCGGATACCTAATGGCGGCGAATGCCACGTTCGTTGCGGGTGCGGCACTTCCAGGGCCAGCGACTGAAGAGATGTGGTATGACTTGGCGTTTGCGCTACCTGGGGGCGCAAAAGAAAGCTATCTCACCACCAAATTACCGCTGATCAGGCAAAGACTCAACAGTCTCGAACCTCTGTGGGAGGAGGCTTAAGATGGCGCAAACTTCCCTTGTCAACGGCCTCCCTGATATGTCTGCACGCGTAACGCCTCCGACTGCTACGGCTACTGCACCGGCAGCGGCGAAGGATTGTTTGTCGCCTTTACGGCCAATAACTGCTATGGACAATGCAATGGCTCCGGCGACGGTATTTATGCCAACATTGCCAATAATTGTTACGGATACTGCTCCGGGTCTGGCAACGGGTTAATCGCCTTCACCGCCAATAATTGTTTTGGAACCTGCTTTGGCTCCGGCTTCGGGATATACGCCTTCACCGCCAATAATTGTTACGCCGCCAGCACCACCGGCATCGGTCTTGATGTCTCTGCCGGCGTCGCCACCGGCTGCTACGGCACAAGCTCCGGCCCCGGCGATGGGTTGGACGCCACCGCCGCCAATAATTGTTACGGATACTGCCTTGGCGCTGGCAATGGGTTGAATGTCTCCCAGACGGCCAGTAGTTGCTACGGCTACAGCGGCGGCAACGGCACCGGGGTGCAAGCGGGTGTCGCCAATACCTGTTCCGGCTACGCCAACGGCAGCGGCTCCGGGATAAGCGCCATCACCGCCTTTAATTGCGCTGGCAGCAGCGTCAGTGGCTACGGTCTTTACGTCACCAACAACGCCGAAAACTGCTACGGCTACCCAAGTCAAGCAGGCCGGAATCCTGCGTGCCGAGCGGCAACGGCAGATTGTTTTCGATGGCGTGCAGGAAAATATGATTCCGTAAAATGTGCCGCTCAATGGATTGCTGAAACGCCTCGCCGCTACTTTCCAGCCGCTTGAACAGGTTCGTGCGGCAAAAGCCCATGAGGCGTTTGCCCGCACGGGACAGGTCTTGAAGTTGTTTTGCCTCGGCTGGCGTCGGCGATTTGTGTGGCGTGGCGGCGACGTAGTTCGCCAGACCGTAGCGCGGAAGATTCAACGTGTTGATCGCCGCGACCACATCCGGCGCGTAAAGCCGGGCGTATTGGTCGTTGGAATTTTGCTCGTCAATTTTGAACGTGACCGTTTTCGGCACGCGTTCGGGAAAATAAGAACGGCTGCCGTCCTCAAAGGTGAGAAATTTGCGGCCAGTGGCCGGATCGGGCGTGGCGTAATTATCCTGAATGAAACTGCGTGTGCGGCGCACCATGTAAAGCCGCATCAGTTCGCGCCAGTCGTCGGTGTATTCGCTTTTCTCAAACGCCGCCAGCGAACGCACGGGGCATTGATGACGGCGGAGGAATTCGGTTTCGCCGATGTCGCGCAACAATCGTTCCGGGCGGATGCCCAAATCCTTGTCCTCTGCCACAAACAGCCGTAGCTGATTTGACAAATCGAGGTAGGTTTTGTTGTAGGGAGTTGCTGAAAGCAAAATGCACTTGCTCTCGTTTTCCTGAATGTATTCCTGAATGGCGCGATATTTTTTGCCGCTACGATTGCGGAGATTATGGCTTTCATCAATCAGCACGACACGGTAACGGCGCAGTTCGGGCAACTCGCGGATGGCTTTTGTGACGGACATCACCTTTGCGAGCAGGCGATATTCAGAAACATAGTCCTCCCACATTTTGACCAGATTTTTTGGGCAGATGATGAGCGTTTCGGTGAAATGATCGTCCTGAAAGATTTTCGCCAGCGCCGTGGCCATGAGCGTTTTGCCCAAGCCGACGACATCGCCGATGAGAACGCCGTTGCGCTTGTTGAGATGGTGTGCGGCAATTTTTACGGCGGCGACCTGGTAATCAAACAGGCGATTTCCGAATTCAGGCGGGATGCGAAATTCCGACAGGCCAGCACGCGCCTCCTGCGCCAGATGATAGGCCATCTTGACGTAGATATAATATGGCGGCAGCGCCACTTCGCGTGCCCAGCTTTGTTCGATGACCTGCACCAATTCGGCGGAAATGTCCACGCACCACTTGTCGCTCCAGCGGTCTTCAAACCATTTCGTGAGCTTGAGCGCGGCGTCGTGGTCAACCACATCCACGTTGAGTTCACCCTGATTCGACAAACCGGAAAATGTGAGATTGCTGCTGCCGAGATAACCGATAATCGGACTGATTGGGTCGGGTCGGAAGCACAGGTAAAGTTTGGCGTGAAGCGTGTGACGGAGGAACAGTTTGACGACGAGCTTCCCGGACTTGATCTGCGCGGCTAAGCGGCGCAGCCCCACTTCGTCGGCGTTTGTCGGCACGCCGAAGGTCAATTGGTTGCGAAATTCCTCGGCCAGTTTCTTTTTGAGACGAAGCGCGGTCTGATTGTCGAGTTGCCCCTGACCTTGAGCCAGGCTGAACGCCGTCCGTAAATCTTCCTGCGGCAACCGCTGCATCCCGACCAGCAGGCGGCACTGGTGGTCCGCGCCACCCGGCCACTGGTCAACACAACCGTCAATTTGTTTCCAGCCGCGAAGATTGAAATAGCCGACGCAAAAGTCGGCGCGGTTGGAAATCAGAAGCGTCTGCTCCAACGCGGGGAGCAGATCGGCTTCGATGTTGTCGAAGATTCGAGGCATGGCTGTTCGTCTGCGCGCGAATCAGCCTGCTGTGTGGTGACTGTCCTCTGTGGAAACTCCGGTGCCTGAAATAAAAATGGGACGCACTTACTTACGTCCCACATCAGGCACCTCGGAGGGCCCACAGGAGAACGCTTTCAGCGCGCCCCAACTGGGGCGCGCTTCAAACGCTGTCTCCTGCACGAAATTTCCGAGGTTTCGATGTGGACAGCAGCCGAAGCTGCGCAAAATGATTTTAGTTAAATATGCTTTCTGGTCGTTTTAATTTTTTGCTAACACAGGGAGGTTACGTTGATTAGCGTTTTGAAACAATTGCGGATTTTTGGTGAAGCGATCTGGATTTTGCATCCGCACGGGGTTGATTCCGGCGCGCTCGCCTCTTCCATTGTATGGCTCGCCTGCGCCTGTCAAGGTTGTCCAAAAAAATGAGTCTGGCGCTGCGCGCTGGTGGTTCGGTTTGCGGCTCCACCGTTGACAGTGCTCGGCGAGCCAAAGACGTGGCTGGTTAGGATTTTGCGCCGGGATTGCTGGCCGGAGTTTTTAGCAATTATGTTTTGACCACAGCAGGCTGGGCCTGGAGTTGCAACACCCACGAGCCATGCTTGAGTTTATTGCTCGCGTGTAAATTCGAGGGTAAATTCTTTTCAACGCGGCTGGAACACGACATCATACGCGATGGTTTCCGGAAATAAGCGACAATCGTTGCAGCCATGAGCGACCGCATCTTCATCAGCAGCGTGCAAAAGGAACTGGCGGAGGAACGCCGGGCAGTCCGTGATTTCGTTCGCGGCGATGCGCTGCTCCGGCGGTTCTTCGACGTTTTCCTGTTCGAGGATTTGCCCGCCTCCGACCGCCGGGCGGATGATGTTTATCTTGACGAAGTTGGCCGATGCCCGATTTACATCGGCTTGTTCGGTCAAGAATATGGCTACGAAGACGCCGCCGGCCTTTCGCCCACCGAACGCGAGTTCAACCAGGCCACCACCCTGCGCAAACCGCGTTTCATCTATGTGAAAGGTGCGGACGACCATGCTCGTCATCCGAAGATGCGCGCCCTCATCAGCAAAGCCGGCGAGCAATTGATCCGCCGCCGTTTCAGCGGGATCGCCGATCTTACCGCTTCACTATACGCCAGTCTGGTTGAGCATCTGGAGCGCACCGGACACCTCCGCACCCGGCCCTTTGACGCCGCCGCCTGCCCCGATGCCACTCTCGCCGACATCGCGGAAGACAAGATAAAATGGTTTCTCGGTATTGCCGGCCGTGAGCGTCAATACCCGCTGCACGAAGATACACCGCCTGCCGAGGCGCTGGTTCATCTCAATCTGCTCGACGCCGGTCAACCGACTCACGCCGCCGTCCTCCTTTTTGGCCGTCGGCCCCAGCGCTTTCTGCTCACCTCCGAGGTTAAGTGCATGCACTTCCACGGCACGGAAATCGGCAAGCCCATTCCCTCTTACCAGATTTACAAAGGCACCGTCTTCGAACTCGTGGATCAGGCCGTTGACTTCGTCATGTCTAAAATTTCCCGCGCTGTCGGCACGCGCGCCCTTGGACCACAAGCACCGGTCGAATACGAACTCCCCCGCGAAGCCGTTGCTGAAGCCATCGTCAATGCCGTCGCCCATCGCGACTACACCAGCAACGCCAGTGTGCAGGTCATGCTTTTTGTCGACCGTCTCGAAGTTTGGAATCCCGGAGAACTTCCGCCGCCACTCACACCCGAGTCTCTGCGTGCGCCGCATGCTTCCATCCCTCGCAATCCGCTCATCGCTGACCCGATGTTTTTGGCCCGCTACGCCGAAAAAGCCGGCAGCGGTATCCTCGACATGATCGCCCGCTGCAAAAAGGCCGGTCTGCCCACACCTGAATTCCGCCAGGAAGGTGGCCAGTTTGTCCAGAGGCTGAGGAGGCCCACCCCGGCAGTCACCCCGCAAGTCACCCCGCAAGTTGATTCCGGCCGTAACCTGCTCAAAGAACAATCATTACAAGAACTCGCCAGCGCGCTTGGCCTGACCATTGCGCAAGTCACCCCGCAAGTCACCGCGCAGGTTGAAAAGGTGTTGGACGCAACCGCCAATGAAGCCAGATCACGGGAGGAACTCCAGACGGTAACGGGCATGATTGACCGCGAGCATTTTCGGAAAACCTATATTGAGCCGTTAGTGACGGCAGGGTGGTTGGAACGCACCATCCCGGACAAACCCACCAGCCGCCTTCAGAAATACCGGCTCACAGCAAAAGGCCGCGATTGGCTCGTCGGCGCAATGAAATGACCCCGCTCATTTCGTTTCTTCACCAGATCGAAGTCGAGGAACGCAAACATACGGCGACCGGACAAGTCGCCGGACAAGTGACCGGCCAAGTCGGCAAACGGACACCAAAACGGACACCAAACGGATTAAAAAAGATACGTTCGGATTAAACCGTTTTTGCTTGAATAGCCAATAAAATCAGGCATATTAGAGGTGCAACGGCGGGAAAATATGGCCGATTCCGACCCTCGCCTCCAACGACTTACGCAGATTTCTTAATTTTTAGGCGTTAGTTGAAAACCGACCCTCGCCTTTTCACTCACGGCATCAACACCCGATAAAGCCCCTGACTGTAGTTTTGCGGCACTGGATCGGCGAATCGTCTGGCGAGATCCGCACACGTGAGCGCCTGGGAGGATTGCTGGAATTCTACCACAGGGAAGCGCCATGACTTTTTTGACCATACGGGATTTAACCATGAAAAAAAATGGTCAGACAAAAATCACCCGTTTTTCGGCGGCTTGTCAAGCAAAATCTTTTACTTTGTGAAAATTGATCAGAACTGTTTAGCTGTATTTTTTGCCGTTTCTGCCATGCGTAAAGAGTCAACAGCGTTACTGTCATCAATCACTCTAACAACTGAATTATCCAGAATCCAATTCCATTGGTCCTTAATCATTGAGGTCAATAATTGCTGGTAACGGTTTTGTTTGTCAGCGCTATTTCCATACTCCAAATTCACGTGCTGATCAAAAATCAAATCATGAAAACGCCCTCTGACTTTTTGGTTCTCATCCTGTAATTTTCCGTTTTGAATGATTAAACAATGCGGCATCATCTTTTTGAGTTTTTCAAGTTGTTGCTTTTGAAGCAAACCATGCAACCGCAATTTTACCGGAACCCACTCAAAGAGTGAGATGTCTCCTCTTTCAAATTGAAGCCTCATTTCCTGACGGTCCAAAATCTTGGGTTGATCAAAACCATGATAAAAAGTCACAGGTCCTAGCGGGTAGTTGACGGTTGACTGAACGCGGTCATTTATTTTTCTTTCGGTTCCGGGCCGTTGCCACTGCGCTGCGTGAATGATTTCACCTTTCCCCAACCAGCCGGAAAACAAATCAAAAAAATGCACGGCATGTTCAATGAAGATTCCGCCGCTTTTTTCTTCATCCCAAAACCAATGATCTTGTTTAAGATTTTCATCACTGGCATAATTTTCAAAAAATCCGTGAAGAAATTCCCCCAGCACTTTTTCGTTCACAATATTCCTGACAATTGAAAATAATGGATTGTAACGCTGCATCAGATTGACAACATACAAAAGTTGTTTTGATCCTGCCAGGGACGCAAGTTCTTCCGCTTCTGCTGTTTTTAATGCTGCCGGTTTTTCACAAATTACATGTTTTCCGGCAAGCAGGGCCTCCTTCGATTGAGAATAGTGCAAAAAGGGCGGTGTTGAAATGTAAACCAGCCTGATGCTGCTGTCGCGCAAAATGGATTCATAATCTGAATACGCTTTCGCTGACAATTCACCAGCCAGATGCTGTGCAGATTTTGAATTGGTATCAGCAACGGCAACTACTTTTATTCCCGGCACCTGAAGAAATGCTTTTGATGCAAAAGCGGCAAAAGCTCCTGCACCAACAATGCCGATTCTTAATTCCAATTTTGAATCTGTCATGTTCAATGCGTCTCTTATTGTTTCTAAATTTACTTAATTAATTCACAGCCGTCCCCAACTTGAGCATAAAGGGGTCATTCCTGTATTTTGTAACTGATTTTTATCCCGCCACGGGGATGCTCACGACATCGCTCCACAGGCCGGTGCGGTCGTCGCCTTGGTGGTAGATGGCTTTGTATTTCCAGAGCGCGGATTGGTCCGGTGGCAGGCATGGACGCAGTGTCGGTGTAATTGGGAATGGTGTCAATCGCCAGAAGAGATTGAATTCGGGAACGCAATTTCCCTGCATTGCCAGCCGTAGTTTTTTGGGTTAGATGCCAGTGTCTGGTTAGGCCTCGTGTGGTTTAACTTGTGCATGCCTCAAATACTCGATTGCTTGCTTTCGGATAGGGGGCGTGTGTCCACACCCTGGAAAACGGACGTTCCGGCTTTCAAATTGATTTCCCATCAGGCTTTTCTTGTCACCAAACGCAAACCGCTATTCTGATAAAATATGCGGGTTTAGGGCTGAATTTCAGCTCTAAAGCGATAGAGCATTGCCCGGAAACTCTGTCGGCAGAACTGCTGACTTTGTTCCGGCTAAATTGAGTTATAGTATTTGTTATTGTCACAATTAAAATCAGCGACTGGTTGCTTGCACGCTCGTTTTGGCGGATGCGCAGGTAGTGGTGGTGCCACATATGCCCGTCCATTCAGACAGAGAACTTGCACGGAATTGATGACCGGCGAGTTTGCTTAAATAGCGGGGCAGCGACACCATCCAAAGAATCACCATGACAACAACTCAAGGGCAATGCAAAGGCGGTCGGGGGTGCTCCGGTTTTACCTTGATTGAGTTGCTGGTTGTGATCGCCGTTATCGCGATTCTAGCGGCATTACTTCTTCCTGCCCTGTCTATGGCAAAGGTCAAGGCCAAAAGCATGGCCTGCCTTAACAATGGCAAACAACTGGTACTTGCTTGGCAGCTGTATGCAGACGACAACAACGGTAAGTTTGTCAAGAATGACTACGTCACGGAGTCCGCCAACGGCTTTACCTTTGGCATAATGGATTACAACGGCGGCACCCCGGCAGGAGCCGATACGAACACCGCCTATCTGGTTAGTGACAAATACTCGGCCATGGCGAGGTACACGGTCAATGCCGGTATCTTCAAATGTCCGGCAGACATGAGCGGGCAGTTTGGAGTTTCTGGTTTGCCGCGGGTGCGGAGTGTTTCCATGAACCAGGCCATCGGGTCGGGCAATGATGGGACCGCTAACGGCCAAGGGCCACACCTGCCACAATCAGACGGTTGGCGGGTTTATATAAAGGAATCGGACATGATTAATAATCCGCCGCCATCCGGGCTTTGGGTGACCACGGACGAACATCCGGATTCTATTAATGACAGCGGGTTCGCGGTCAGCATGGAAGTTGCGCAGTGGGTGGATTTGCCGGCGCCCTACCACAATAACGCCACCAGTTTTTCCTTTGCCGACGGCCACTCCGAGATTCACAAATGGCTGGGCCAGACTGGCATACCGCCGGTGCTGTATGGCCCGAACGGAACCGGGCCCACGATTCCCGGCGGCAATCCAAACGTGGTATGGCTGCAACAATACACGTCTGGGAAGTAAATTTGGATATCTCGCCGCGTCGAGCTGGAGGCTTCTGCTTGCCCGGCAAAAGCGACCCGGTCGAACCAGGTCGAGACTGAACGAAAGAATTACGATGCGGATTTTCCGGCAACCGGTTCCAGGCCTCCAACGCACCGAGAGGGGGGCTTTGATGACTAAGAACTCTGCGCCTTCCTCGATTCTCCAATGCGTATTGGTTGTTGTAGCGATAGCTTCCAGCGGCTCAGTCGCATACCCGGCTGAAGCGACAGGCGCTTCGTCAGCCGCAATTTCGCGGGTCGAGCAGATGCCAAATTATCCACAGCCTTTTGCCTTGCGAGATTGGCGGCAGGTGACGGTGAACTACCTGGATTTAGCTTTTGATTTCGAGAAACGGGGCCCGCACCTGCCGCTGGTGCGCTGGGAGGACAAAAACAAGACTATGATCTGGATGCCCGCCTACGTTGGTAACAAGGATGGGCCGGAAGGCATCAACTATCTCGCCGCTATCGTAAGCGGGTCGCTCGTCGGGCTCGACATGCGGACCTATCGGGGCCATGATTGGGTGGCGATGGGGACGAACTTCTACAATCCCGCCGACGGCGTTTTCCTCGACTGGCCGAACGGTCAGTCTGGTGGTTCCTTTTGGTATGATGTATTGCCAAATGTGCTTTTCTTTCAGTTGACTGAGCTTTATCCGGGCGACCCGGCGCAGGAGCGGCGCAAGCAGAGCGTGGCGGAGTGTTGGTATCAGGCCTGTGTCGCCTTGGGCGGGAGCCAACATCCGCCCAGGTTGCCAAATTTTGATCATGCTGGATTTAATCTCCGCACGATGAAGCCGTTCGACAACGGTGAGCGCATTGAACCTGAGGGAGCGGCAGGCATCGCGTGGCTGGAATACATGGCATGGCAGAACTCCAAAAACCCGCGTTTCCTGACGGCGGCGGATTGGTCCATCCGTGCCCTCGAGCAGAAACCGATTGCAGCCAATCCACTTTACGAGGTGCTGCTGCCCTACGCGGCTTTAACCGCAGCCCGCATGAACGCAGAACTCGGCCGCAGCTATGATGTGAGCAAATTAGTGAACTGGTGTTTCGATCCCGGACCCAGCCCGCAGGCTCGCCCCCACTGGGGTGTGATTACCGGCAACTGGAATGGCTTAGATGTTGATGGTCTCGTTGGTAGTGCCACAGATGGTGGAGGCTATGCATTTGCGATGAACACGTTTCAATATGCCGGAACCCTTGCGCCATTGGCGCGTTATGACTCCCGATATGCCCATGATCTCGGCAAATGGATTTTGAATCTGGCGAACGCCGCGCGCCTTTTCTACGCGAATGCGCTCGATGCCGAACACCAATCCAGTTATGCTTGGGACTCAGCCTATGATCCCAAGTCGGTTATCGCCTACGAAGGTCTTCGCAAATGGAAGCGCAGCGATGCAAACACGGCCCGGGCCGACTACCGCACCGCGGCTGGAAAAATTTTGAAAGGCAGTTTCATTTCCACACACTATTACCGGGAAGAGCCGCCGGAAGTCGAAGTATTGGAGGAGACCCTCGATGGCGACTGCGCCCGGCTGGAGCACACCTGGGAATTCGATCTGCCTGATTGTCCGGAGCGCTTCCTGGTCGTCGCTGCTGAGCGCGTGGACCAAGGTCACCGGGACAATGCCTTTCGATTCTCCTACGCGACTAATCCGGAGGGTCCATTTACGGAGGCCTTTAGGCTCGAGCGCGACGGTTCGCCTCAGGTGAAGGAACTCCCTGCGTTCCTGAGCGGGAAGCTTTATGTGAAGGTGCAGAGTACGGATCGTTCAAAAGGCCAGGTTGCTTGCGATCAACTGCGCGTGGACGCCATGGCTATTTCCTATCGCTCGGAGATCGGTCCTTACGCTCAAGGCGATATGATTGTGTCTTTCATTGATCTGGTCAAGAGCTACACCGTGCCCATCGTGCTGTACCGGCCGGCGTCAGTCGTGACGGATCTGGGTCTTTACGGGAGCGCTCATGTAGGCAATCTCGGCGGGATCCTCAAGCCCACGAACATTGAGAAGATCCTCCGCGTGGATCTCCTGAAAACGGATTACTTTCACGGCCCGGCCTATCCCACGTTTCTTTACTACAATCCCTACCCCACGTCCAAGCAAGTGGAACTCGATGTTGGTCCGGAACCGAAGGACCTTTACGACGCGGTCAGCAAAGATTTCGTGCTGCGCAAAACCTCCGGCAAGGCGCAAATCACCATTCCGCCCGACACCGCCAGAGTGGTGGTCCTGGCCCCGGCGGACGAGAAGCTAACCCGCGACGGAACGCATACCCTTATTGGTGGCGTCATCGTGGACTACCGGAACTAGCGACCCCAGCCATGGCCGACATCGCAAAGCGCTTGGCAGAAAACCCAATTCTCAGGCCCTCTGAGATCCGGCCAAGCAGATTCGGCATGAAGGTGGAGTGCCTGCTAAACCCGGGCGTGTTCCGTTTCCAGGGCAAGAGCTGGCTGCTGTTGCGCGTAGCGGAACGGCCCGAACAAAAGCCGGGGAAGACAACGTTGCCGATCTTCGCCGAGAACGGCGAACTGAAATTTCTGGAGTTCGATAATTCTGATCCGAAGCTTGACCTCTCCGATCCGCGCGTGCTGCGCTACGATGGCGTTGATTACCTGACCACGCTTTCGCACCTGCGGCTCGTCTCCAGCGAGGACGGGGTGCGCTTCAAGGAAGATCCCGGGCACGAGCCCTTGGTGGGCCGCGGCGAACTGGAGGCCTACGGCATTGAAGATTGTCGCGTGACACAACTGGGTTCCACCTACTACCTGACTTTCATCGAAGTATCTCCCCACGGCGTGGGCGTGGGTCTGCGCAGCACCAGCGATTGGAGGAGAATCACTTCACATGGCATGATCTTCGCGCCGCACAACAAAGATTGCGCCATCTTTGACGAGCAAATTGGCGGCCGCTACTACGCCCTCCATCGTCCCAGCAGTCCGGCCATTGGCGGCCATTACCTGTGGCTGGCGGAATCGCCTGACCTGATTCATTGGGGCAACCATCGCTGCCTCGCGCACTCGCGTCCGGGCATGTGGGACAGTATTCGCATTGGCGCCGGTGCGGCGCCCATTCGCACGCCAGCAGGCTGGCTGGAAATCTATCATGGCGCTGACGAGAAGAATCGTTATTGTCTGGGCGCACTATTGCTCGATCTGGAAGAGCCGTGGAAAGTAATTGCCCGCTCAACGGAGCCGATCATGGAACCGCTTGCCGATTACGAACAAACAGGTTTCTTCGGCAATGTGGTGTTCACAAATGGACATCTGGTGGATGGGGATACGGTGACGATTTACTATGGGGCCTCGGACAGCGTCATCTGCGCTGCGAGGTTCTCCATAGTCGAAATTCTTTCAACCCTAAAGACCGGTGGGCAATGCTGAAATCCGGCCGCTTCAAGAGTTCTTTGACTGACCGCGATAACTTGATCTTACAGGAAAGGAATTATGTATGAATAACCGGCGAATGAACTGTCTGCGAGAGATGGTGACTGCACTTATTCTGGTGACGTGCTCTGCCGTGTGGGCGGCGGATGACACTGGCGGGCTGACGCTCAAGGTTCAGGGGGACGCTAAACAGGGCTATGGTGTGGTGATCCTGAATAACGGCAAACCGATCGCGATGCACAACGGTGGCGGGGAGTTCTCGGCCATCTTTGCCAACGGCGACCGCAGCCTGACACTGCGGCAGGACGACTGGCGGGCAGCATCGTGGACGGGCGACGAGCGGCAGGTTATTCTTCGCGGCCAGATACAGTCCAGAGACTTTGAGACCGTCATCGACGTTCAGGTGCAGTACGACGTGCTGAGTCCTCAAATCGTTCGCAAGAAAATCCGGCTCTATCAGCCGGATGCGTACCTCTTGTATTACCAGGTGAGCAATCGCCTCGTGCCAACCGAGCCTCCACAAAAGCTCTGGAGTTTCGACCAAGCGGACTGCCAAGGCGGGCCGCTGCGGGAGTACTTCCCGGCGGCGGGATTTCGGACGAAGGACGGGTGGACGGTGGGGTTGCTGACGGACGCGGGGTTTCGCAACGGCTGGTCGCGGATTATTCAGCGCATCAATCGCGGCGCCGGTCCGTCAATGGTGGCGACTCGCGAAACGCCAGACGTCAACCTCTACAAAGTGGCCACCCGCGACGAGTGTTCCGCCGGGCAATACTATGTTCAACAGACGTTCGGCGAATTGCTCGTTGAGGGTGAGGAATCGCAGAGTGGCAAGTCGGTCGCTTTGCCTCCGACGGAGTCGTGGTGGGCTACTGGCGGCGATGTGGCGATCCAGAAGCCCAACGGACAGATGGTGATAACCGGCCAGCATCGGCGGATGAATTTCAGCGGCATGGTCATTCCAGTGGCCGTAGAGCCGCTTCATACCTATCGCGTGAGTTTCGAGTATCGTTCGCCGCACGCTCTCGGCACGCGATTTTGGGATGTGAAGGATGACAAGTCAGCTTGCGGCGACCTGGGGCTTTTCGAGGACAATCTGGCGGCGGCGCCCGACAAGTGGCGGAAGTTCGAGGGTCAGGTGTACGTGCCTAACCTCAAGGGTAACGGCGGGGCGCTGGTGATCGGGCCGGGCTATAATCAGGACGATCAGCCGGTCAGAATCGAACTGCGGAACATCGTGGTCGAGCAGCGTCCGTCGCGACTTGAACCCTACCATCGCCTCGAAATGGGCCAGCCGCAGGAAAAGACTGTTTTCATCTTCGCGGACAACGGTGTGAAGGACACGCTTCGCGAGTACCGTTTGGCCAGCCAGTTGCACTTCGCTGACGCCCTGAACTTTAAAGGTGGTCCGACCGAGAAGATCGTCTGGGCCGACACGATGAGCCTCTGCTGGCAGGCTGAACCGCACGTGGCCCGCGCGATGTGCGCCCCGAGCATTTTCTACTCGGCGGCCGGCGAGATGTACTTGCGTGACAGCTTCTACGCGATGAGCGGGCTGCACAATCGCGAGCTCAACGAGGGGCTGTTCAACTCGTGGGGCGTTAATCAGGGCAACGACGGCTCTATCGGCACGCTGATCCCGGCCAACGTGGGGCAACGTGAGCGCAAGAGCAACGACTCCACGCCGCAGTGGCTGATGTGGGCGCTCAAGAACCGCCAGCGGTTCGGTACGCAACTGCCGATGGACAAACTTCGCAAGGCCGCCGAGTATTGCCTGAACACCTACGGCAAAGATCGCGACGGCGTATGCTGGGCGGAATTCGTCATGGGGCAAGATGATGTGATTTATTACCCCAAAGGCACGAAGGATATCTGCAACAACCAGGGCGTGTGGGCGGTCACGCTGCGGGTCATCAAGGAGCTTGCAATTCCGGGCATCAGCGAGACGATCAGCGAGGAGTACATCCGCAAGGCCGAGGACGCCTACCGCAGCTATTACGATCCGGCGCTCAAGCGCATGACTTCCGTCCGGGGCGAGACGAACGCAATTAGCTTCGATGCGATTTGGCCGGAGTTCCTCTCCCTGTGGCTGTTCAACCACAAAATCCTCAGTGATGAGATGATGTGCAATCAGCTCGACCGCATGCCGGTGATGCTGCCCAATGAGGCGGCACCGCATCCCGAAGAGGGCGGAACCGTCCGACCGATCTTGATGGGTATGCAGGAGCAATTTCCAGGGTGGAAATACTTTACCGAAAAATTCCACCCGATGAGCAGCGATGAATTCGCTTCGTCCTATAGCGACCATCGCAAAGACGGGGTGTACTACAACGGCGGCAGTTGGATGCAGATCGAAATTTGCGGGTATGTCGCTGGAAAACTCCACGGCTGGAAGCGGGCTGACAAAGCCATCGCCAATCGCCTATGGGCCGAAATCAACACCGCTCCCGATTTCCCGACCAGCCAAGAATACCTGGCGACCGTTCCGGGGAACCCGGAATTTGGCGGCCATCGCGTATTTGCGTGGAATGCTTTCGTGCTTTCCGCGTTAGAACTGGCAGGCCTGCGAACGCCTGATATGGACCCCGATTACAAGAAATAACCGCAGGAACGATACAATCATGAACCGCATGGAACAGAGGAGTTATCTTAAAGGCAGATTGGCGGCAACTACATCTGGCTCGCGCAGTCGCCCGACCCATTGCACTGGGGCAGGTACGCCTGCCTCGCGCGGACGCGACCGGGCATGTGGGACAGCGCCCCGCGTCGGTGCTGGCGCAGCCCCGATTCGAACTCCGGCAGGCTGGCTGGAAATCTACCATGGCGCCGACGAGAAGCATCGTTATTGTCTGGGCGCACTATTGCTTGATCTGGAAGAGCCGTGGAAAGTAATTGCCCGATCAACAGAGCCAATCATGGAACCGGTCGCTGCTTATGAACAAACCGGTTTTTTCGGGAACGCCGTGTTTACCAACGGCCACCTGGTACACGGTGACACCGTGACTCTTTACTACGGTGCCTCCGATAGCGTCATTTGCGGCGCGCCATTCTCGATTCAGGAAATTCTTCAAGCCCTCCACTGACCGTCTTATGAAAACTTTTCTCCGCGAATATCGGCACTTTCTAACCTATCCGCGCAACATGCGGATTTTACTCATCACAAATCTGTTTTACGCGATGGTGTTGCCGGTGATTGACATCTTCGTGGCCTCTTACGTGATGCGCAATTCGCGGGATGTGAAGATGGTGGTCATCTATCAACTGGCGGTTTATACCGGGATCCCATTCACGTTCTTTATCAATGGTTTCCTGCTGCAGCATATCAAGATCAAACGGCTTTATTCCGCCGGTATGCTGCTGAGCGGGGCTTCGATGGCAGTGATGATGTCATTGGGCAGATTGAGCATAACAGGCGTCGGAGTGGCCGGGTTGCTGATGGGCATGTCCTTCGGTTTGTTCTGGGCGAATCGCGATTTCCTTGCTCTTTCCACAACCAATGATGCGAACCGCAATTATTATTACGGCGTTGAGACCTTCTTTTACACAAACACGTACGTGATCGTCCCTGCCATCATTGGCTGGTTCATCGAAGGCACAGGGGTACGCGGCTGGTTCGGTGGGGACCGTAACACGGCCTATCAAATAGTGACCGCCGTCGTGTTCATCACAACCATTATCTCTTCGATCATCATCCACCTGGGTCAGTTTGAGAATCCGCCGAAGTCGGGTTTTGTCTATTTCCGGTTTCACTGGTTATGGAACCGCATGCAGTTGCTGGCCGTCTTGAAGGGCCTGGCCCAGGGTTACATCGTCACCGCTCCCGCCATGCTGATCATGCGGTTGGTTGGACAAGAGGGAGCGCTCGGCACCATCCAGGCGGCGGGCGGAATTCTTTCCGCCTTGCTCCTTTACATCATCGGTCGCACGACCAAACCGGCCCATCGCATCATCATTTTCACTGTGGGCTTGACCCTTTTCGCGCTGGGCGGGCTGGCGAATGCGATTCTTTTTAACGCCGCCGGTGTGATTCTTTTTATGGTGTGCCTGTTGCTCGCCCGTCCGCTGCACGACATCGCCTATTTTCCGATTCAGATGCAGGTCATCGACACCGTTTCCGCAATTGAAAACCGCAACAAGTTCGCATACATTTGCAACCAGGAGTTTGGTTTTTACCTTGGCCGCTTCAGCGGTTGTGGCCTGTTCATCTTGCTGGCCAACAAGGTTTCCGACACCTTTGCCTTGAGATACGCATTGCTCATTATCGGCGTGGTGCAACTGCTTTCGGTATTCGTGGCCAAAACAATTCTCAAGGGCTGCGCCGTCACCGTGCCGCCAACCAGGCCGGATGGCGAAGTCGGGACCGGCGTTCGGCGTTTTCCTGCCGGTCAGCCCGGGATTATCACGACTGATGTCTAAATTCACTTTTGTAACATGCTGCTCAGGAGCAATGTGGACTTTTACCAATACGGCCACTTTGAGAGTCTTTGAGAGTAAGTGGTTTTGCAACATCCATCGCTCTCCGAAGCGCCGCGTGGCCCGCCCGTTACGACCGGCGCTTGAGAAGATAGCGCGCCTTCTTTCTTCATATCACCCGTGCCTTGATTACCTCGCGCTTTCTGCTCGAATGAGTTTAGAAACCACTTCCCGGCAGGATAAAGCCAACTCAGATATGGCGTTCTTATGTGGAGTGGACCATATTAAAGGCATTCCACTCAGCCAACGATCCAACTCAACCGCAGATGAACGCGGATCAACACAGATGAGGACGCGGCAAAAGAAACGTTTCGGCGCCGCCTACGAACTCGCCAGGCGGGGTGCGGGTCTGCGCGCCGACTGGCAGCAGGACGTTCGCTCCACCCAGAGGCCATGGAATAGTCATGGCGAAGAAGTACATTCCAAGCCAACAACGACTCTGGTCCCGCAACCGCAATTGGTTTGCGAGGATTCGGCCCTATGGGCGATCCCGCGCAGGCTGAAGAGGCGCCCCCTGCTGGCATTCACCTTATGGCTGACGGTTGGGTGGCTGCCGAATGGAGTTTCAACTGAGGCTTCAACCAATGGCACTTCTTCGACAATCGTCGTCATTCAAAATGTGGTGGTTGACGGACAGCCGCAGCAAATTTCTGAGCGTATGCTGTCATCCTCCAAATCACCACGAGGAATCGGTTCGGGTGAGAATACTGTAACTGACAGGTTGCGTATTTCTTCATCGGCGGAGCGCCTGGAATTTCGGTTTGGGCCGAATACGGCCTTGCCCACCTCCGCAGTGCGGTTGCGCTACCAACTGGAGGGATATGACAAGGAATGGCGGGAAGCTGGTGGCGAGATGCGGCTGAATGTGCGGTTCCTGGACTCGGCTGCCAACACGGTGAGCGCGCAGGATTTTCTGGTGAAGGGCGAAAGCGGGGGGTGGAGCGGCAGTTTATTGGGTTCACGATTTAACCGCCGCCGGGAGGAGGTGCAGGCGCCAGATCGGGCGGTTAAGATCCAGCTTGAGTTGTTCTCAGGCGGACCAGAACAGACTGTGGGAATAATGGTTATTGACGACCTCACCGTTTCGGTTGCAGGAGCAACGAACGGGAATCCGGAAACGCTGCTGTTCAGTTTACATTTGACTGGAGATCAAGACCTCGACCAGCCGCTGGCCGTTCCGCGCGGCTGGATGCGGGACGGTTCCAAACCCACCATCGCCCTATTGCTCCGCTCTGATGATTACCCAGCCGTGCACTTCCTGGCAGTTAAGGACACCGATCCAAACACTTGGGGTGCCTGGCGCACCGATCCAAATTCATCCATTGCTGTTCACCCGCACGACTCGCTAATCCTGCGATGGAACGAGATGTACAGCATCGGCTGGGGTGGCCCGGGGGAGGCTGGTTATTCGTACCTGCCACCCGGCCAATACCGGTTCCGCGTCCAAGCTGTAACCGAGATGGGCGAGTCGACAGGCGCGATGGTTTCGTTGCCGATCACCGTGGTGCCACCGTTCTGGCAGACGCCATGGTTTCGGGGCAGTGTCTTTGTGCTCGTCCTTGGCGCGCTGGTGGCAGCTGCGCGTTACGCGACCTGGCGCAAAATGCGGTTGCGGATAGAACTCCTCGATCAACAGCGCGCCTTGGAGCTTGAACGCACGCGCATCGCCCGGGATATTCACGATGATCTGGGCGCCAACCTCACCCAAATAGCACTGCTCAGCGAGTTGGCGCAAACTGACTTGGATCAACCGGCACAGGCCCGATCCCATCTGCAGCAAATCTTCACCACCGCCGGTGCGGTGGCGCGTCAATTGGATGAAATCGTGTGGGCCATCACCCCCGCCAACGACAATCTTGAACAGTTCGTCAGCTACATGAGCAAGTATGCGCAGGATTATCTGAGGGTGGCTGGGATTCGTTGCCGGCTGGAAGTTCCTGAGTCACTGCCGGAATACCCCATGTCTTCCGCTGAGCGGCACGATCTGTTCCTCGCGGCAAAGGAAGCTTTGCACAATGCCGTCAAGCACGCCCATGCCGACCAAGTCTGGCTCCGCCTGAAAGTCCAGGAGGGCGCGCTGGTGCTCGTAATCGAAGACAATGGCAAGGGGTTCCGTGAACCCGTCGGCACAGTCAAGACCGGGCACGGTCTTGCGAACATGCGGAAACGTCTGAACCATATCGGCGGGACGTTCGAGCAACAGAGCGAGGTTGGTTTGGGCACCAGCGTGCGGCTGGTGCTGCCTTTGAACCAGCGGTGAAGGCTCAAGCATTGTCATTGTTATTATCCCTGTCGGCAATACTGTTGACTTGTGCAGACACGTCCGAGTGACGTAGATTTGAATGATGACACTTCCCAAGGATGACCCGATAACCGTCGCCATCGTTGAAGACGATTCACAGGTGCGGCACAGCTTGGTGGGCATTGTGAAGCGAGGCTCGGGTGTGCTGTGTGTTGGTGCGTTTGGCGACGCCGAAGAAGCCTTGCGTGAATTGCCACGACTGCAACCGCAGGTCGTCCTGATGGATATCAATCTGCCAGGCATTGACGGCGTTGAATGCGTTCAGAAGCTTAGCGGGTTGTTGCCACAAATGCAGATGGTGATGCTGACGGTCTATGATGATACCGACGCCATCTTTAATTCGCTGGCCGCCGGCGCCTCCGGCTACCTGCTCAAGCCGGTCAGCGCGGTCCAATTGCTCGCAGCCGTGAAGGACGTTTACGCAGGTGGCGCGCCGATGACGAGCAATATCGTGCGCAAAGTGGTGCAGACTTTCAAACAACCTGTCGCGACGGCGCATGAGACCGAGAATCTGTCCGCGCGCGAACAGGAGGTGCTCGATTACCTGGCCAAAGGCTACCTGTATAAGGAAATCGCTGACCAGTTGAGCATCAGCTATGGCACCGTTCATACCTATATCGAGCGGGTTTTTAAAAAGCTCCACGTCCGCTCCCGAGCCCAAGCTGTAGCCAAGTATCTCGGCGCGTAATTCTCCCGCTTCAGACTCACTGGTCGGACGATGTCAGCAGAATAGCCGACTAGCCAAGCTGCCAATTGCCCCCAGAATGATCAAACTAACCCCGCTGCTACCCAATTTGCGGGTCTAATTAAAGAACGAAATAACGAATTAAAACTGACTATGAACTTCAAACTTGCACTGATCGGCGCGGTAACACTGACACTGATGGTGGCCGGCAATCCAGCCCGCGGCCAGCCCCTTCCCAATAATTTCTGGCCAAACTCCACTTTCGAGAGCGGCACCAACCTCGGTGCACCCGACGGCAGCGGCACGCCAACCGGCTGGGTCCGCAACGGCAGCGATCCCACCATTGACCAGGTCACCCCCGTCAGTTTGCCAGACTCCACTAATGCGATCATGGTGAATGACCAGGACACCGCAAACTACGGCGAATGGGATTCCTACGTCAGTCTGGCAGGCGTGGCAAACCCGGGCGACACGATCAATGTGCAGTATTCCCAGATGTGGAGCATCATTGACGGCCAGATGCGGGTGGCCGTGGGGTTCTTGGATGCCGGCAACAACCCCATCAGCTACGGCCAGTTCGTGGTTGGCCCAGGAGATAGTCCCGGCTGGAACATCACCTACGCGGGGTGCGCCTGCACCAACGGCATCGCATCCTCCACGTTCACCGTAACAAATCAATCCCTGATCGTGCCCATTGGCGCGGTGACACTCAACATTGGAGTCGTATCCGGCGGTTCTGAGGTCACTGAGGGTGTGTTGGTGGTGGACGACTTGACCGTGGCGCGCGCCCCGACGCCGGAATTGTTGCCAGGCAACTTCTGGCCGAATCCAAGCTTTGAGTCAGGCTCAAATTTGGATCAAACCAACGGAGTCCCCACTGGTTGGAACACCTATAACAGTGGCAGCTCCATCATAACTCAAGTCACGACCAATAATTACGTCAGTGCCACCCACGCGCTCGCTGTGGTGGATAACGACCCTCTCAATTACGGCTCATGGTATTATTACCCGCCGATCTCACTGATTGGCCATGCGAATCCGGGTGACACCTTGAGCCTGCAGTGGTTTCAACTTTACAGCATCGACACCAACGATGGCGATGGTATGCGCGTGACATTCTCGTTTTATAACGCCGTCACTAATGACGTCGACGACATTTCATACCAAGTCAACGGCAACAGCCCCGGCTGGCAGGGGGCCGTTGCGGGTTCAGGTTTCACCAAGGTCAACCAGCTAGTCACGGTCCCGCCAAACGCGACGCAACTCCTGGTTCAATTGGTTTCCGGCGGTCCTGCCAGCACCACCGGCATCATGATGATTGACGACCTGTCCGTCGCTCCGCCACAGGTGCCAGCCATCCTGCCGGGCAATTTCTGGCCCAATCCCACCTTCACAAACGGGGTCAATTTGAACCAGACCAACGGCACGCCAACCGGTTGGGTCCGCAACGGCAGCGATACCACCATTGACCAGGTCATCACCGTCAACAACACACCGACCTATGCGTTGGCAGTCATTGACAACGAAACAAACCAGTATGGCGAGTGGGATGGCGACTTGGCGCTCTCCTCCAGCAACGCGGTCCCGGGCAACCTGGTTAATATCCAGTATTCCGCGCTCTATAGCGTGACCAACGGCCCGATGCGGCTCTCGGCCCTCTTCTTTGATGTGAACAGCAATGTTCTCGCCGAAACCGACTTTAACGTGACGGGCCAAAGCGGTGGCTGGAACGGTGCGATCGCCGGCTCAACCTTTACGGTTGAATCAAATCAGGTGGTAGTGCCGGCCAATTCCGTGCGGATGCGCTTCGCGCTGGTTTCGGGAGGACCCGAGCTTGCGACCGGCGTGCTGCTGATTGAGAACCTCTCCGCGGCGGTCCAGGTTGTGCCACCCATTCCCCCCACGGTGCTGGCCGGTAACTTCTTTCCCAACCCGACATTCGAGGAGGGAGTGGACTTGGACAGCCCCACGCTTGGAATTCCGGCGGGCGGCTGGCAGCGCGGCGGCAGCAGCAGCCTGATAGACCAGGTGACGACGAACAATTGGACCAGCGCCACCCACTCGCTTGAATTGCTGGACAATGATCCCCTCAATTACGGGGAATGGTATATGTTCTTCAATCTTTCCGGGCTGGTGACGAACAACGACGCCGTGGACATTCAATGGTTTCAACTCTACAGCGTCACCAACGGCCAGATGCGCTTAAGCTTCGCGTTCCTCGACACGAACAGTGTGCAGCTCTTCAACATTGATAATAACACCTCGCCCAACGGCACAAATGCCGGCTGGCAAGGCAGCGTGGGCCCGCCGTCAACGTTCGATCAAGAATTTATACGCCTCGCGGTCCCCGTTGGCACGAGCCAGCTTCGGGTTAATTTCGCCTCCGGCGGCGCCGCGTCGGTGACGGGCGTGATGCTGATTGACGACCTTTCCGTGAGATTGAGTGTGCCAAACTTCACAGCCGTGGCGCCCACGAACGGCGGTTTCAACCTGACGTGGAACGGCATGGCGAGCAAGAACTATACGGTCCAGTTTACCGGCTCGCTTTCGCCGACTCCGACTTGGACGCCTCTGGCCACTAACATCCCCGGAGTCTTCCCGACCACCTCCTATCTGGATACGGCCAGTCACGGCGGCCAAGGGGGGTTTTATCGCATCATGCAGCAGTAGGGAACGAGCATGCTTGATTCGCCTTTGGCGAAGAGCACATCGGTTTGATGGAAACAACGCAAGGCTGCCCGGGCACGATTGGAAATTTGCCGGGTAGCCTTGTTTGTTGGACTGTGTTAGGTTGTTTCCTGAAAGAAAAGCACTCTTTATGATGTTGCCGATCGGCTGTCGAAAGCCAATCCTCCAATCGCTGGGGGGATTGCTTGGGCGCTCTGAACGCATAGCTCCCAGGATGTTCGTTCTGTTAACGGTCATCCTGTTTCTGATTAACGCGGCGCCTCTTTCAGCCGGTCTGCTGCCGGGAAACATCTGGCCCAACCCCACGCTGGAATCGGACGTGAACGTTGTTGGCGTGCCGGACTTCTGGAACCTGGGCGGCTCGGACACGACGATTGATCTGTGGAGCACCGCGCTTTGGGTCAGCCCGACACATTCTTTGGAACTCAACGACGAAAATACCAATGCGTACGGTGAATGGTATTCCGACCTGCTCAGCATCAACGGTGGCGCCACCTACCAATTCCGCTACAACCTTTACTACATGGTCACGAATGTGGGACCGATGCGCGTTACGGTGAACTTTTATAATTCGGCCAACAGCCTTTTCTCTTCGCTGAGCTATACCTTCGCCGGAGCGCACGCTTTCTGGCAGGAGATCACCCAGCAATTCACCGCTCCGACCAACGCGGCGGCGCTGGGCCTTACCTTCACTTCTGGCGGCGGCTCGGATGTCACCGGCCAGGCGTGGCTGGACGACGTTTCCCTGGCCGTGTTGACGAACTCCAGCTCGCTGGTGCCTTACATCGAGAACTTTCCGACGCTGCCAAATCCCCTGGTGATCCGCAACTGGAAGCAAACCGCCATCGATTACCACCAACTGGCTTTCAACTCGTCCATCACCGGTCAGTTTCTGCCGCTGCTTTACCAATACACCGCGAACACCGCGGCCGGTTATTCCGGACCGGCTTTCAGTCTGCCCAGTTATGTGGGCAACCCTTCCGGCAGCGGCGAAGCCCTCAGCGTGCTCGGCGCGACGCTGGGCGGCACGCTGGCGGGATTGAACATGGCCTCGTTCAACGGCGTTGACTGCGTTCAACAGTGCGAGGCCTTCTATTCGGTCGTCAATGGGCACGGCTTGGTCTTGAACAACGTCAATTCACAGGGTTCCGGGTCAGCCTGGTACGACATTTTCCCCAGCGCTCTCTTTTATCAAATCGGCTCCCGCTATCTGGGCAGCCCCACCTATCAGGCCGAAATGCGCGCCATCGCGGACAGTTGGCTCGCGGCACTGCCGGTGTTGAGCAACAATTGGGACCATACCGACTTCGACTTCCAATCCATGACCACGGTAACCGGGTCGTGGATTGAACCGGACATGGCGGTGGGCATCGCGTGGCTTGAATACATGGCCTATCTGCAATTTCAAAACACCAACTATCTCGCCGCCGCCGACCTGTGCATGACGCAGATGAACACGAACACCACGGATCCGTTTTACGAAGTGCTGGAATTCTTCGGCCCGCTGCTCGCTTCTCGCATGGATGCGGAGTTGGGCCGCAACTACTCCACCAGCACACACCTGAACTGGGTTTTCACCGCCAGTTCCGATGCGCGGCCCGGCTGGGGCTGTGAATATGGACAGTGGGGCAACTATGACGCTTATGGCCTCATCGGCAGCACCACCGACACCAGTGGCTACGCCTTTTCAATGGACACTTACACCGCCGCCGGCATCATCGCCCCGGTCGCCCGCTATCAGCCGCAGTATGGGCGATTGCTGGGGCGCTGGCTCCTGCACGTTGCCGCCAACGCAAACCTCTTCTACCCCGACACCCTTACTACGAACATGCAGTCCAGCGCCGCGTGGGTGCAGCAAACCGGCGTGCAAAGCATCTCCTACGAAGGAGTGAGGAACCTCGGAACCACCACGCCTTATGCGACAGGCGACGCCACCCCTCCCATCCAGGATTTGAATCCCTACGGCGCTTGGGGGAGCGGTTGGATGGCGGCGTTGTTTCAAACCTCGAGTGTGCCGGGCATATTGCAAATCGACTGTCTGGCCACGGAAGCCTTCCCGCCGCCCTGCTATCCGACTTCCCTGCTCTATAACCCGTATGCCGCCGCGGCACAAGTGACCATCAATGTCGGAACCAACGCTTGTCATGTATATGATGCGGTCGCCGGCGTTTTCGTCGCCACCAACGTGACCGGAAATGTCAGCGTCACCATCCCGCCGGACGCCGCGGTGGTTCTGGCGCAATGTCCGGCCACCGGCGTCATCAGCCAGGCCGGCCAGAAACTGCTCGTCTCCGGAATCGTGATTGACTATTGGAACGCCACCAACGACACAGATGGCGACGGCCTGCCCGACTGGTGGGAAAGCCTATACTACGGAAACCCCACCAACGCGCTGCCCCAAACGATCGCAGCCAATGGATTCAGCAACCTCCAATGCTACTGGCTCGGCCTGAATCCGCTCGATCCAAACTCCACTTTCAAAGTGCATGCCGCCAGCCAGCCCGGCACCGGCTACCCGCAGATTTCTTGGAATTCGATCGGCGGAAAGACCTATGCCGTGGAGTACGCCAACAGCCTCGCTTCACCCATCGCTTTCACCCAGGCACTGTCCATGACCGAGACTAACGTGCCTGCAGGTGTCGCGAGCATACTAACGTTTGTGGACACTTTCACCCTCACCGGCGGCCCGCCGGGCCTGAATGGTCGTTACTATCGAGTCCAATGGATCGGACCATAAGCCTGCTGAAATGGACCTCCTGAAGAAGCACCTAGTCCATGAGTGTTCCCGTGAGGTCAAAAAACTAATCCGGATCAAATCGGCGCGGGGCGCAAGTGGATGTTGGCGAGGAATGGTCGGACATAAAGTAACCGAGGGCAGGGCGACGTAAAGTGGCCGCCGCAAGGCGCCGTCATTTTGACTATGCAGCGAGTCAGATAGACTTGGTGGGAAGACAGAACCTCAGGCGGCGGCGCGGTGGTAATAATTGAGCAGGCCGCCGAGGCGCTCGCATTTGCAAACGGACCCGTTCTGACAACCTGTGCGCTGGTCGGGGAAGGGGATGACATGATTGAGTCCCTGATGATTACGTTCGTGCACAGTTACCAGGATATTTCCCCGCATTGGTTTGGTGAGAAAAACCAAAGAAATCTTAGCCGATCTGTTGCACGATTGATTTTCACCAATTCGGGCAGTCAATATGAGCCGAAAATTCTTTCGGCCCCTCATCGACTTACGGATGGGGTCTTGCTCTATGTCGCTTAAGATCGGACCTGTTTGGCATTGAAGTGACGCACTTATCTGAACGCTTGGTACGGAAGATGGAAGAATCTTCCATTGTTCAATTGAATAGCACGATGAGCTGAATAAACAGGAAAACCTTGCGGGCGCTCTGGGGTGTTCGCTTCACGTGAATTTTTATTGAGGCATTTTCTCCTTGAGTCAGGGCCTCAAATGTAATTCCTCTAAATTGCTGAAGGTGGACCACGGCTTTAACACCTGCCGCACTCAACACCATGTTCGAATACTTTCAACATGGACCCGGCAGCCACAAGGCTGTTAAGCTTATTTGAACCATTTAGCGACTGGTTGCTTCCACTTCCCAGCCGCCGCCGAGTGCGCGGTAAAGTTGCACGACCGCGAGAAGCTGATTGAGTTGGGTTTGCACGAGCGCATTTTCCGCCGGGAAAAGCAGTTGCTGTTCCTGCAAAACTTCATAGTAGTCCGCATGGCCCAGACGGTAGCGCTCCATTGAGATTTTCACGGCCTCCTTGTATGCGGCCACAGCACGGCTTTGTTGCGTGCGCGCGCCGGCCAGTTTTTCACGCGAAATCAACGCATCGGAAATTTCTTGAAACGCATTCAGCACGGCGGCCTGGTATTGCAACGCAAATTGTTCGCGCGCGGCGCGGGCTTGCGCGTATTGCGCCCGAAGCTGGCCACCATGAAAAAGAGGCCCGGTCAAACCGGCAGCGATGCTCCACGCAACTTCGCCACCGGAAGTGAACGCAGAAAGTTCCGGGCTGGCTTCGCCGAACAATCCTGTGAGATTGAGTTGCGGAAAAAAGTTTGCGACCGCCACGCCGACTTGCGCGTTGGCGGAACGCAATTGTTGCTCGGCTTCACGAATGTCCGGCCGCCGCTCCAGCAACGCGGACGGCAAACCAGCGGGAACCTCCGGTGGCATTTGCTTCTCGAGCGAGGAGTTTCCGCGCAAAATTGGGCCGGGATTTTGTCCGAGCAAAATGCTCAATTGATTTTCCTGCATCGCGAATTGCTGTTCGAGTTCGGGAATGGTCGCGGCAGCGGAGTCCATCAGCGCCTCGGCGGATGAAGTTTCCAATTTCGACGCGACGCCACCTTGCAATCGCTCGTTGAAAATGTTCAGGCTTTCGCCGAATGAATTGGTGCTTTGGCGGGCGATTTCGAGCTGATTATCCAGCGCGAGCAGTTGAAAATAATCCTGTGCGACTTGCGCGATGAGTGAAATCGTCACGTCGCGCCGGGCTTCTTCGCTGGCAAAAAATTGCGCGCGCGCAGATTCATTGAGTCGGCGGACTTGCCCCCACAAATCAATTTCCCACGAGGCGCTCGCATCCGCTGCAAAAGCACTGCCGATCGTGCCGGTCGGTGACGGCATGTTGTTGGCGACATTTTTCGCGCGGCTGGCATTTACGGCGTAATCAAATTGCGGAAAAAATCCCGCGCGCGCTTGCGCGGCGATGGCGCGCGCCTGCTCGACGCGAGTGACGGCGATTCGCAAATCGTAATTGTTTGTGAGCGCTGTGCGAATCAGATTTTGCAACGTGTCGTCGCGAAAAACCTGCCACCACGGAAGATTGGCGAATGAGTTTGTGGCGATTTGAATTTCACCTCGAAAAGTGGATGGCGCATTGACCCTGGGGCGTTTGTAATTTGGTCCAACGGCGCAACCAGCGAGAAACAAAACAAGCCACAAAGACACGAAGACCCAAAGTAATTCATAAGAATAAAATCTTGTGCCTTTGTGCCTTTGTGGTGAAAACGTTTTCATCCGTTCGGCTCCGGTGGTTTCGGCGCATGTTCTTGGCGAACCTTCTTGCTGAAACGAGCGGCAAGGGTTTCGACGATTGAGAAAGTGAACGGCACAATGCAAGCGTCCACGAACGTCGCGCCCAACATTCCGCCGATGACAACCGTGCCGAGGGTTTGGCGCGAAACGCCGCCGGAACCGGATGCGAGCCAGAGCGGAACGCAGCCGAGAATAAACGCAAACGAAGTCATCAAAATCGGGCGCAGCCGGATGCGCCCGCCCGTCAGCGCGGCATCCGGAATCGTCCGGCCTTTTTCGTATTCCGTTTTGGCGAAGGAAACAATGAGGATGGCATTTTTTGCGGCGAGGCCGATCAGCATGATCAAACCGATTTGCACATAAACATTGTTTTGAAATCCGCGCAGGGTCAATGCAAGGAATGCGCCCAGAATGGCCGTGGGCGTGCCAAGCAGCACGCTCATGGGCAAGGACCAGCTTTCAAACTGCGCGGCGAGAATCAGAAAAACGCACAGGACTGAAAGTGAAAAAATGAGCGCGGGCGAAACACCTGCCGCCGCCTGTTGTTCCTGAAACGACATGCCGAAATAATCATGGCCCATGCCCGATGGCATCGTTTGCGCGAAAACTTCTTCGAGCGCTTTGGTCGCCTGGCCGGCGCTGTAACCGGGCGCGGCTGCGCCATTGATTTGCGCGCACGGATATTCGTTATAGTGCATGACGAATTCGGGGCCGGTGCGATGTTGAATTTCCGTGAAAGCCGAGAGCGGAACGGGTTCTCCACGCTTGTTGCGCACATAAAACTGCAAGAGATTTTCGGCGCGGGTGCGATATTGATCCTCGGCTTCAAGATAGACCTGCCATTGCCGCCCGAAGCGGTTGAAATAATTCACAAAATATCCGCCCATGAACGTTTGCAGCGTGTTATAAACGTCGTTCAGCGGAACGCCCAGTTTCAAAACTTTGTCGCGGTCCACTTTGGCGAACACTTGCGGCACGCTCGGCAAATACGTCGTGAGCAGGCCGGCCAGTTCGGGACGTTTCCGTGCGGCGTCCATGAACTTGTCCAGATTTTGCGTGAGAAATGAATTGTCTTGTTTGCCGGAGCGGTCTTCCAGAATGAAAGTAAAACCACCGGACGTGCCGACGCCGGGAATGGCCGGCGGCGGAAATGCGGACGCCGTCGCTTCGGGCAATTTGGCCAATTCGGTGTTGATGTGTTTTCGAATCGCCAGAAATTGTTCGTCGGATTTTGTCCGTTCGCTCCACGGCTTGAGCGTCACGAAAAAGAACGCGTTGTAGGTGGCCTGCACCTGGCTCAACAAACTGAAGCCCTCGACCGTCGTGTAATATTTTACGCCCGGCGTGTTTTTCAAAATGTCCTCGATCTTTTTGCAGACGGCATCGGTGCGTTCGAGCGACGCGGCGTAGGGCAATTGCGCGACGACGTAAATGTAACCTTGATCTTCTTCCGGCACGAATGCGGTCGGCAACCGCACGCCGAGCAAAATCGCGACTGTCAGAATCGTCACGAGCATGATCACGGTGAAAACAATTTTGCGAATAAGGGTGCCGGCGACTTTGAGGTAGCCGTTCCGCGCTTTGTCGAACCAGCGGTTGAACCAGTCGTAAAAGTTTCCAAGCGGCCCGCGCGATTTGTTTTTTTCTTTTGGCTTCAACAACATGGCCGCGAGCGCGGGACTCAACGACAGCGCGTTGAACGTGGACAGCATGACGGAAATGACAATGGTCAGCGCGAATTGCTGGTAAAGTCGGCCCGTGATGCCCGCGATAAAAATCGTCGGAATAAAGACCGCCGCGAGAATGAGCGCGAGGGCAACGACCGGGCCGGCGACTTCTTGCATCGACTTGAGCGCGGCGTCTTTTGGCTCCATGCCTTCCTCGATGTGACGTTCAGTCGCTTCAACAACGATGATGGCATTGTCAACCACCAGACCAATCGCCAAAACCAAACCAAAGAGCGAAAGTGTGTTCAACGAAAATCCGAAAATTGGAAAAAATGCGAACGTGCCGATGAGGGAAACCGGAACGGCCAGCATTGGAATAAGCGATGCGCGCCAGCCTTGCAGAAAAATAAAGACGACGATGGTGACCAGAATCAGCGCGATGACGAACGTGCGCATGATGTCGTGCATGCCCTCGGAAACAGCGAGCGTGGTATCGAGCGAAACGGCGTAATCCAGGTCGGCGGGAAAACTCTGTTTGAGTTGCGCCATGAGTTTGAGCACTGCTTTTTCATCATCGAGCGCGTTCGAGCCGGGCAACTGATAAATCGCCAGAATCGCGGACGGGTTGCCGTTCAATTTGCCGACCAGAGTGTAAACTTGCGCGCCGAGTTCGACGCGCGCCACGTCTTTCAAGCGCACGACCGAGCCGTCCGGATTTTCGCGAACGATGATTTCGCCAAATTCTTTTTCCGTAACGAGCCGGCCTTGCGCGGTGATGGCATAAGTGAATTCCTGTCCGTGCGGCGTCGGCGGGCCGCCGACTTGTCCGGCGGGATTGGCGTTGTTCTGCGCGTTGATAGCGGTGATAATGTCATTAACCGTCAGATTGAGCTTCGCGAGTTGATCCGGCTTGACCCAAAAACGCATTGCGTATTGGCCCGCGCCGAAAACATTGATGTTTGAAATTCCCTTCAACTGCGTGATTTGATCCACGAGATTGATGTAGGCGTAATTGGCGAGGAACGTCGCGTCGTGCGTGCCGTTTGGCGACGAAAGGGCGATCAACATCATCGGACTCGACGGTGACTTCAACAGGGTGACGCCATATTGTTGAACCGACTGCGGCAATTGCGACGCGGCCTGGTTTTCGCGGAGTTGCGCGAGCATTTGATCAATGTTCGGATCGGTCTTCACGTCGAAGTTCACGCCCATACGCAACACGCCATTGTTGGCGCTGATCGAATACATGTAATTCATGTTGTCCACGCCGCTCATTTGTTGCTCAATCGGCGTCGCGACGGATTGCGCAAGCGTTTGCGCATCGCCGCCGAGGAACGTGGTTTGAATGCGGATTTCCGGCGGAACGATGTTGGGAAATTGCGCGACCGGCAGGCTCACCATTGAAACCGCACCGATAATCACCGTCAAAATGGCAATCACCATCGCGACAATCGGGCGGTTGATGAAGAATTTATACATAGCTGAACGGCAATCGCGCCGGAAACATCATGCTCACTTCGGTTGGCTTGCCATCCCGGAATTCGTTTGCGTTCCGGCTGGATCGGTTGGATTCGTTTCAACCCCAAACGCTTCTGGATTTACAACCGCGCCGTCTTTTGCCTTTTGTGTGCCTTCGACTACGACGCGGTCACCGGGTTTGAGACCACTTTCAATAATCCAATTCGAGCCGATTTGTTCGCCAACTTTCACAGACTGGATGTGCGCCCTGTTTTGATTGTCCACGACGAGAACGTGGTATGCGCCCTGAAGCTCCGTCACAGCGCGTTGCGGCACAATCAGTGCGTTTGTTATGGTCTGCGTTTGCGCCCGCACGCGACCGTATTGGCCGGGACGCAAAATTAAATTGGCGTTTGAAAAAAGTCCGACGACTTGCAGCGTGCCGGTGTTCGGATTGACCTGCCGGTCGGCGAAGAAAAATCTTCCTTTTTGCGAGTAAACCGAACCGTCGGAAAAAATCAGTTGCAATTCGACATTGGTTTCAGCCCCGCTGCCAGCCGCGTGGTGCCGCCAGAAATTAAGATACGATTGTTCACTGATTTGAAAATAAACCTTGATCGGGTTGAGCGTCGAAACCGTGGTGAGCACGCCGCCCGATTGTCCGACCAAATCGCCGGTTTGCGCCAGCGCGATTCCCGCGAGGCCGTCAATTGGCGAAGTGATTTTTGTGAAGCCGAGATTCAACTGCGCGTTTTCAACAGCGGCTTCGTCCGCTTTGACCTGTGCATCGGCTGCAAGGTTCGCTTGAATGGCGTCGTCCAATTCTTCCTGGCTGATGGCTTGTTCCATCGCGAGCGGCGTATAGCGCTTCACGTCCAATTCCGCTTTGCCCGATTGAGCCTTGTCTTGCGCAAGTTTGGCATTGGCTTGATCAAGCGCGGCTTGAAACGGGCGCGGATCAATTTGAAACAGCAAATCGCCTTTTTTCACCTCGCTGCCTTCGGCGTAATTTTGCGTGAGTAAATAACCGGTTACTTGAGCGTGGATTTGCGCGTTCACAAAACCGTCGAGCGTGCCGATCCATTCCTCGAAAATGGGAACGTTCGTCGGCGCAAGCGTGACGACCTGAACTTCCGGCGGCGGTGGCGCCGTGGATTTTTTTTTGCAGCCGTCGGCGAACAAAAGTGCCGCCAAAATCAAAAAAACACTGCAACTCTTAAAAAAAGTTGTCGATGGCAGCAATCCTGCATTCATGATTCATTTCTGGAATGTCGTTTTAAGGCGTTCGGCGGCTGCGAGAACGCTATATCTTTGGCCGCCCTCATGTCAACAAGCCCTCGGGCGAGGTACGGTCCCGCTGAGTGAAGTCGAGGATCCAGTGGGGATAAGGCCGGGGCGGCGCGCTGAGCTCGTCCAGCGTCTTCAGTTCCTCCGCCGTCAGTTCCCATTCAACGGACTTGAGGTGGTCGGCCGACTGCTCAGGTTTGGTCGCCTGTACTATGTAAATATTCAGATGCCCATAAAGTGAGCGGTTTTGTGTAAACGTCGGTTGAAAAGCGCAACGGGCGGTGCTCGAAAGGTGTGACACCTTCCGGGACAAAGGGGAGTGGCTTCTGTGGTTCAGGCCAAGCTCAGGATGTTCGCCGCGGGCGAGCGGCAAGCCCCCAGCTCGCGCCCTCGTGCGGTCAAAGGTTCTTTGTGGTGCAAAGAGAATTGGAACGGACACCAAAACGGACACCAAACGAGTAAAGATGGGCAGGGTAAGAGTAGGGGCAGAGTATGCTTGAGTAACGCGTAAAATCAGGCGTATTGGGGCTGCAAACGCGGTGGAAAATGGCCGATTCCGACCCTCGCCTCCAATTAAATCGCCTGTAAATACAGGGGTTTGGTCGGAGTCTTGGGCAAATCTTCAACGAAATCTTCAACGATTTTAGCTCTCGCTCACTATCCGGCACGGGCACGTCGCGGACACGCCCACTGCACGGATGCGAGAAAAATTCAGACCTCATATCCTTACAAAATGAAAGTGCAGGATATGACGCAACGCTATCGCAAGTTCAAACGCTCCTGGGGCATGTGGTATGCCTTCGACACGTTCACGGGCAATTCGGTGAGCCTCAAAACGCGGGTGAGAACTGAGGCGGTCCAAAAGGTCAATGCCATGAACGAAATCGAACGCCAGCCGGGTATCAGCCTCGGTCTGGCGAAAGTTTATCTCAATGCCACCGATCCCAAGCTGGCAACGCGGACGTGGCAGGAAGTCATGGAGCATGATGGAAATGACGTATGACTGACGAACTGACACAGGCGGCGATGACGACGTGGGCGGCGAAAGATTTACCAGCCCGGCTGCTGGCTGTCCATGTGGCGAAGCTGCTGAACTGCACGCCGGAAGATGTCGCTGTTCTCGTCACTGCGGGCAAGCTGCGGCCCTTGGGCAGGCCAAATCCGAACGCGGTGAAGTTTTTCAGCGCCGTCGAATTGATTGCGCTGCTGGCGGATCGGGAATGGCTGGATGAGGCAACAAAGACGATTGGGCAATTCTGGAAGCGAAAGAATGCTAAACGCAACGGTGTGGTTGCCGAAAATCTGACTAAAGATTTGGCAGCATCCAAAATACATCAATCGTAGAACTTTTGTTCGCAGGATTTGGCATTTGTTCGCAACAAAAAATAATTTGCAAATCTCGACAAGGTGACTTAATCGTTTTCACGAGAGTTGAATTCATCTGGCATCCTTCCGAGCTTCTGAATTCGTGCCTTTTCTCGTTTGCAATCAAATCCAAAACAAGACAAAAAAGTAATGAAAACCACTCACAAACAAAATCTATTCGTCGCCGCGCTTGCCTGTGTTCTGGCGGGCTGTGCGAGCACTGATTCACAGACTGCGCAAAACCCGCCGAAAATGAAGATGACGACGGATATCCCGCCGCAGATCACTACGCCGGACACGGTCGAGACGCGCCTGGGCACGCTTAATTTCTTTGACGGCTTTCCGGACGACGCCACGGTCAACAAGGTGATGGATAACCTGGATTTCCAGCGTGGGGTGCAGACATTTTTGAATGGACTGTCGGGAACTTCGCTCGTGGGATTGCGAACGGGTTTGCATGGACTCGGTGCTGACAACAGCACCGTCGCGATCTTTGAGCAACTTTTGGACTCCAAATCGCTCTGGCTTACGCCAAACACTGATTCTATTTACTTCTCTACCTGGCTGGATTTGCATGATGGCCCGCTGGTGCTGGAGACACCGCCAAATGTCTTGGCATTCCTTGATGACTTTTGGTTTCATTACATCACAGACATTGGCAACGCCGGACCGGACAAGGGCAAGGGCGGAAAATTCCTCGTGCTTCCGCCAGGCTACAAGGGCGAAATTCCACAGGGCTACTTTATCGCCCAATCCCGCACCTACGGGGTTTGGTTTGTAGGTCGCGGATTCAAGGTTAATGGCGACACCCGGCCCGGTGTGGAGAGCATCAAAAACAATCTGCGCATCTATCCGCTGGCACAAATCAGTAACCCGCCGCCGACAAAATTCCTCAACGCCTCCGGCATCCCGAACAATACGATTCACGCCAATAACTTTGAAATCTACGAAGAACTGAATCAGGTCGTGCAGGAGGAACCGACCGAGTCGCTTGACTCGGAGTCGCTGGGTCTGTTCGCCTCCATCGGCATTGAGAAGGGCAAGCCTTTTGCGCCAGACGCTCGCATGAAGAAAATTCTGACCGAATCGGCGGCGGTAGGCAATGCCACGGCACGGGCCATTTTGTTCAAGAGTCGGCAAAAGGATGCTTTCTTTTACCCAAACAGTGCGTGGCTCACACCATTCATTGGCGGCAATTATGAGTTTCTCTCGCAGCCCGGTGTGCGCAATCTGGATGCGCGCACCATGTTCTTTTATTATGCCACTGGCATAACTCCGGCCATGACGATGAAAATGGTTGGCGTCGGTTCACAATATGCAGCGGCGTTTGTGGATTCGGAAGGCAAGCCACTGGACGGCGGCAAGACTTACAAGATTCATCTGCCTCCCAACATTCCCGCGAAGGATTTTTGGTCGTTTGTCGTTTATGACAACCAGACTCGTTCGGAACTTCAGACCGACCAGCAATTCCCCGGCACCGGCAGCCAAAAAGAAGATCTCGTCGTAAATCCCGACACCTCCGTGGATGTTTGGTTCGGCCCGACCGCGCCGGCGGGACATGAAGCCAACTGGGTGCAGACCGTTCCCGGCAAAGGTTGGAACGTCCTCCTGCGCCTTTATGGCCCGTTGCAGCCATGGTTCGACAACACTTGGCAGCCGGGAGAATTTGAATTGGTGAAATGATTCGATTGTGAACCACGCGGGCTGCTTCATCGGGAGGCGACCCGCGACTTCACTAGCGAAGCAAACCGAAACCTTCAACGAAACCTTCAACGATTTCTTCAATAACCGAGTAGGCACGGTGTTTGTGGCGGGTTAAATGCGGTAGGTGACGTGTAGTGCTAAAAGCCGCTTGAACCCTTGCAAAACCAGTGTTAAAATATCCCTGTAAATCAGGATATTGAGGCTGGTAGTCGGTGAAGACATCGTTCGATTCCGACCCTCGCCTCCAGTTAAATCCCTTTGTTTATAGGGGTTTTCTGGGATTCAGGGGTCAGAGTTTCACCGGAATCTTCACCTGTTTGGCCGCCCGGTCAGAAACCTGTTAGTGCTCGGCCATAGCCCGCCCACTGCTCGCTAACGCGAGGGACGCCGAACCTGACACACTCATAACCATGAGTGAATCAATGAAACAAGCATTCGGTCTGGTCCGGCGTCCCTGGGGCGTCTTCTACCTCAAACACAAAATCACCGGCGAACAAAAGAGCCTCAAGACGAGCGACAAGGTTGAGGCACAACGAATCCTCCAGGCGCATAACGAATCGGAGTGTCAGCCGCACTTCAACCTGTCGCTGGCGCGGGTGTATCTCAACGGCGCTGATCCCAAGCTGGCAACGCGGACATGGCAGGAGGTGATGGAAAACATCGTCGCCAGGAAAACGGATGAGACGCGGCGACGCTGGGAAGTCGCCATCAAGGACAGGAATTTTGATTACATCCGCAACCTCCCCGTCGCCGAAACCCGCCCGGAACATTTCGACCGGGCGCTGGCCGATGGCAAGGTGTCCACGAATGTTTATCTGCGGCGGATGCATAATCATGCCCTAGCCATGGAGTGGCTGCTTAAATCGGTCATCCCGCGCCTGCAATGGCCCAAGCCGGTTTTCAGGGCCAAGCGGGCTACCACCGCCGAGGAACACGCCGCGATTGTGGCGCGGGAGCCGAACTCAGAGCGGCGGGACTTTTACGAATTGCTGTGGCACACCGGCGCGTCGCAAACGGACGCGGCCTATCTGCTGGCCGAGGATGTGGACTGGAACAGCCGCACGATTAGCTACTCGCGGGCAAAATTAAGGTCGCGTGGCGGGATGGGCATCAAGCCGGCGCTGATTCGCTTCGGCGCGGAAATCGAGGCCATCTTGAAACGGCGTCCGGCGGTGGGGCCGCTGTTTCCCTATCTTCGGACCGTGCGGGCGAACGACCGGGCAACGGAGTTTCGCCAACGTTGCGACGGGTTGGGGATTTCGGGGGTATCGCTGCACAGCTATCGGTATGCGTGGGCAGAACGGGCTTTGAAGTGCGGCTACCCGGAGCGGTTCGCACAGCAGGCATTAGGGCATAATTCCAAGGCGGTGCATCATGCTTACTCGAAACACGCGGAAGTCACCGTGCCGTCGCTGGATGATTGGGAAAAGGAATGGGGGAAAAATTCACAACGCAACGTGCAACCAAAGTTGTTGCCAGTGGATTACTATTTACAAATGCAGCACGTTGATATTCTAATACCTTTCCCGTGGGTTCCCGAAACGGCCCTCTAAATGCCAATACAGAAATATGAACATCGAGTGAATTCATATGAGTGATTCGATTTTATCATATTCGATGCTTTTGGTATCGACCAGGGCGCGGAATATATTATCTCTCAAACATATTATAAATTGCATTGAAGCGCTATACTTTGCTGTGAATACATTTGTAACTGCTAAAAGTTCCGCAAGGAAAAATAGAGATGGTTCGGAAATATCCCAATGTTCGTCAAGACCGTCGATTGCAATAATTATTTGCGAAGGTAACGGTCGGTTCGTTAAAAAATAGTTTTCCAAAGCAGACATCAAAGGTTTCCAGTCATAGGGTTCAAGCATCTTGCGCAACTCCACTTGAGAGAAAGAATGCCCGACGGAACGGTGTGACGTTGGAAGGCTGAAACACTCGTTTCGTTTGTGAACCACCCGAGTTGTTCCGATGGCCTACCCACCAGTGGCGCTGCCACCGGCGCGGATGGGCTGGCTACTTCGCCAGCAAAACCTTATTGCCGCTTGACAACCTACCGTCCGCCTCCGAGCATCATTTGCGTAACGGATAGCAAATGGCGTTGGGTCAATAAACAAATTTCTCTCAACTCTCAATTAATATGAAGACGGAGAACGAAAACTCGAAAACGCAAAACAAAGAAACGAATACCATGGGCCGGCGTGACATGCTGAAAATCGTCGGCGCGGCAGCGGCGGGCATCGCGGCAGGGGCTGTCTCCCCGGCACAGGCAGCCGATCCACAGACGGCCCCGGCCATGCCTGTAAATCCCTACGGCGGGGGGCCGAGCACCGGCTTGCAATTTCCGCCCTACTACCGGCCAACAAAGTATGTTCGGAGCCGGATGAACTACTATCCCAACAGTGAGACCATCGGGCCGGACGAGATGCGCATCTCGTTTGTCGGCAGTTGTCCCGTTCCGGCACGGCGCGACCAGGCCGGCACTTGCATCATGGTTGAGCTGGGCAACGGCGACCGCTTCTTCTTCGACTTCGGCCCCGGCTGCATGAAAAACATCATCGCCATGGGCGTCCCGATGCAGGAGATCAACAACATCTTTCTCACGCACCTGCACGTGGATCATTACCATGACCTGTCCTATCTGCTCCCATTTGCACCGTGGTGTGGCCGGTGGAAACAGCCGCTGCGCGTCACCGGGCCTTCCGGACGCACGCCTGACCTCGGCACCAAGGCAATGATTGATGGCATGAAGCAGATGCTCAAGTGGCACCTGGAAGCCTTTGACTCCTGCCCGATTGGCGACGGCTACGAGGTCGAGGTCAATGAGTTCGACTGGAAGGACGAGAATGGCATCTGCTACGACAAGAACGGCGTGACCATCCGCCACTGGCGGCGTTCGCACACCAAGGATGGCGCCTCGGCCTACCGTCTGGACTGGAACGGCCTTTCGTTTGTGTGGACCGGCGACGGCCGACCCGACGAACTGACGGCCAAATATGCCAAAGGCGTGGATGTTTTTGTCACGGAAACCCAGGCAGATTTGGCCCGTATCAACCAATACAAGTATGGACTGCCCGAGATTCTCTACAACTACACGATCGATATTCACCATACGGTGCCTTACGCCGCAGGCTACCTTATGAAGCAGGTCAACCCGCGCTGCGCCATGTGCACCCACCTTGAGTTCGACAACGACTACCTCAATGAGATCAGTGCTGGCATTCGCGCCCACTGGGACGGCCTCTTCTTATACGGCGCGCCGGACGTGGCGGTCGTCAACGTCACCAAGGACGCGGTCTGGCACCGATTGGCCGCCCTGCCGGGATTCTCTGGACAGCCATTCCCGAATCCCACCCTGCTATTTGGCGACCCGCTGCCGTTTGCCACGGGCAAGGGGATCGTCCCGCAACCGAGGTTGCCGCGCGAGGAACAGCAGGAGCAACTGACGCGCGACCTCGAGATTGACCCGCACAAGTATTATCCGCCGGACGTTTACCGCGAGCCGGTCACCAAGCTCTCGAACCCGGAGGAGATTGATCTGATTGCGCTGGCGAAGGTGATGAACATTGATTTGAGTAAATTCACCCCTAAGAAATAGCGGCATGGAAATCATCGCCGACCACGGCAAGGCCGTGCCGATAACCATCCTGACCGGCTTTCTCGGCGCGGGCAAGACGACTCTGCTGAATCGCATCCTCAGCGGGAACCACGGCCTGCGCGTGGGCGTCCTCGTCAATGACTTCGGCTCAATCAACATTGATGCCGAACTCGTTGTCGGCGTTAAAGACAACATGATCAGCCTGTCCAACGGCTGCGTGTGCTGCCAGATACGCGACGACCTTGTCGAGTCGGTCGTCGCCTTGCTCGCGCGCCCGGAGTCCATTGAATACATCCTGCTCGAAGCCAGCGGCGTTGCCGATCCCGCCGGGATTTTCGTGACCTTCAACGATCCCAACCTGCGTGACCGCATCCGGCTGGACAGCGTTTCCTGCGTGGTGGACGCGGAACAGGTCTTCGCGCATCCCGAATATCCGCCGCTGATGGAACTCAAGCTTCGTCAGGTCGGGTTTTCGGACATGCTCATCCTGAACAAGGTGGAGCTGGCCGGGCCCGAACAGGTCGGGAAAGTCAAAGCCTGGCTCGACCAACATTTCAACAATCTTCGCATCGTCGAGACGAATTACTGCGAGGTGCCAAACGAGATCCTCTTGGGTATCGGACGTTTCGATCCAACCCGAACACACTCGCACGCCCATGAGCATGAATGCACCGATCCGAACTGCCATGACCACCACCACGGGCACGACCACTCGAAGGTGTTCAGCACTTGGAGCTATGAGACGGACCAGCCGCTGAAACTGGAGGCATTGCGTCAAACCATGCGCAAGTTGCCGGGCACAGTCTATCGGGCAAAAGGCGTGGTTTATTCCACCGATGCGCCACAACGCCGGGCGGTGCTGCAGGCGGTTGGCCGGCGCGTGGACATCTCATTGCAGGACGAGTGGGGCGAACGGACGCCGCGCACACAGATCGTAGTCATCGGGGCGGTCAACAGCCTTGACCCGGTGAAGCTCGGTCAACAGTTAACAGCGACGATATGTCACTGACGCCGATGGAAAACCTTCAACGAAACCTTCAACGATTTCTTCAATAACCGAGTAGGGAGGGTGTAGGTGGCGGGTTAAGTCCGGTAGGTGCCGTGTAGTGCCAAAAACCGCTTGAAGCCCTTTAGAATCGATGTTAAAATACCTTTGTAAATCAGGGTATTGAGGCTGGTAGTCGGTGAAGACTGCGTTCGATTCCGACCTCCGCCTCCAGGTTTTGCTGCATGAGCAGCAAGGAGTTAGAAAAGTCGGAATGGCTACTGTCAGCAATACTGTCAGTAAATGGGTGAGTTTAATCACTACTCGCCCACTACCCTGCCACTACTCCCGTTAGTACCGCTGGAGTCGTTTGGCATCTCCTATCGCGCGCAAAAAAATGAATTCTGCTAAATTCTATGACGAAGTGGCTATCTATTTTGGGAGGTTTTCTGGCTGGAATGGTATTGGGAGGCTGGGTGTTTTTTCAGAATCCGCAACCTGCCATCTGTATTTTCTTGGAAACACCGCTAAAGTGGATTTGCAATTACATTGATAATTTGCATCTTGGACCGCGTGACGCAGTTGGAGGGCTTATTTTGGTGATTCCGCTTTTGTTCATTTACTGGGCATGTTTGTAAAAGGAAAAGGTGTCAAAGAAAAGGTGTCAAAAAGGTGTCAAAAAGGTGTCAGTCCCGGCTATTGTAGAATTTTCGCTGTACCCTCGCGCTGGCCAGCCTGGCGATCCGGGTGGCGGCTGATGTTTAAAGCCTCATCTTTGCATTGTTGGTTGTCCGGTTTTTTAATTTTTATTCACGGGCCACTCGCCATTTCAAAATTCGGCTCCGTCACGGGTGCTGGTTTCTATTGGTGGATGGATGGCGACACGACCAGGAACCGTTGTTCCGACTCGACGGGCGGCCAAATAACGGCCATCTTTTCCCAAAAAATGCAGAGTGTCTGGACGGATTCCGGCTTAAAAGAAGTTTTACAAAGGCGCGCCTTGTGGCTATCAAGACCGGCCTGACACGTCCTCCGTCCCGATTAAATCGGGATTGCGGAGGGTGGACACCGAAAATCACAACGAACGATAGAAAAGCAATTTATGGCTAAAGCAACGAAAGCGACAAAATACGTTTATCTCTTTGGAAACAAAAAGGCCGATGGCGACGGTTCCATGAAACCCCTGCTGGGTGGCAAGGGCGCCAACCTCGCCGAGATGTCCCGCATCGGACTGCCGGTGCCTCCGGGCTTCACCCTCACCACGGAAGTTTGCACCTATTTTTACGCCAACAAGAAAAGCTATCCGAAAAGTCTTGAACCGTCGGTCAAGGCCGGCGTGGCGTTCATCGAAAAGATCATGGGCACCAGGTTCGGCGACCAGTCGGCGATGCCGCTGCTGGTCTCCGTCCGCTCCGGCGCCCGCGATTCCATGCCCGGCATGATGGACACGATCCTGAACCTCGGCCTCAACGACCAAACCGTCCTCGCGCTGGTCAAAGCGACGAAGAACGAGCGTTTTGCCTGGGACTGCTACCGCCGCTTTATTCAGATGTATGGCGACGTGGTCATGGGTGTGCAAAAGAGCGCCAGCGAGGATCATGAACCATTTGAAGTGGTGATCCACGGCCTCAAGCACGAGCGTTATCACGCCGACATCGAGGACACCAAGCTCACCGTGGGTGACCTCAAGGAACTGGTGAAACGGTTCCAGGTGCTCATCAAGGAACGGACCGGCGGCCAGGCGTTTCCCCAGGACCCGTGGAAACAACTCTGGGGGTCCATCGGCGCCGTGTTCGGTTCGTGGATGAATGACCGCGCCATCGTTTATCGCCGCAAATACAACATCCCCACCGAATGGGGCACCGCGGTCAATGTCCAGGCGATGGTGTATGGCAACACCGGCAATAACTCCGGCTCCGGGGTGGCGTTCACGCGCGACCCGGCGACCGGCGAAAAGGTCTTTTACGGCGAATTTCTCATCAACGCGCAGGGCGAAGACGTGGTGGCGGGCATCCGCACGCCCGAACCGGTCGCGCAACTAAAGAACCACATGCCCGAGGCCTTCGCCGAACTGGAACAGGTCCGCAAGACCCTCGAATCCCATTTCAAAGACGTGCAGGACTTCGAGTTCACGATTCAGGACGGCAAGCTGTTCATGCTCCAAACCCGCAACGGCAAACGCACCGGCCTCGCTGCCGTTCGTTTCGCCACCGAGATGGAGAAGGAAAAGCTGATTGATTGGAAGACGGCGATTCGCCGGGTCCCGGCCGACCAGCTTGACCAATTGCTGGCGCCGGTGTTCGACCGCAAAGCCGTGAAGGCGGCCCGTTGCATTGCCAGGGGTTTGCCCGCCGGCCCGGGCGCGGCCTCCGGCAAGATGTATCTCAACGCCGACCGCGCGGCGGCGGCCGCAGCCAAGGGCGAAAAAGTATTGCTGGTGCGCAACGAAACCACGCCGGAAGATTTGCGCGGCATGATTGCCGCCGAAGGCATTTTGACGGCGAAAGGCGGCGTGAGCTCGCACGCGGCGCTGGTCGCGCGGCAGATGGGCAAGGTGTGTGTCTGCGGCGCCGGCGCGTTGCAGATTGATTACGGGACCAAGACCATGAAAGTGGACGGCGCCACTTACAAGGAAGGCGATTTCCTCTCCATCAGCGGCACCGCCGGCGAAGTGTATCCAGGCGAACTCAAGACCGCCGCATCCGAAATCGTCCAGGTGCTGGTCGAGAAATCACTCGATGGAAAGGACAGCGCGACCTACCTGATGTTCCGGAAGCTGATGGATTGGTGCTCGAAGGTCACGCGCTTCCAGGTCCGCGCCAACGCCGACACGCCGGAACAGACCGCCAACGCCGTCGCCTTCGGCGCGACGGGCATCGGCCTGTGCCGCACGGAACACATGTTCTTCGCCGGCAATCGCATTGACGCCATGCGCGAAATGATTCTCGCCGACAATCTCAAGGACCGGAAGGAAGCGCTGGCCAAACTCTTGCCTTACCAGCGCGACGACTTTGCCGGAATTTTCCGCGAACTGAAGGGCCTGCCGGCGACGATCCGCACGCTGGATCCGCCGCTGCACGAATTCCTGCCGCACGAGGACGCGGCGCAGAGGGACCTCGCGTCCAAGATGAACGTGCCGGTGGAGAAGATCAAACAGCGTGTGAAGGAACTGCACGAGTTCAACCCGATGCTCGGCTTGCGCGGCTGCCGCCTCGGCATTGTCTATCCCGAAATCACCGAGATGCAGATCCGCGCCATTATTGAAGCCGCCGCGCAGGTGCAGAAGGAGGGCATTCCCGTCAAGCCGGAGATCATGATTGTGCTGGTCGGTTTCCCGAAGGAACTCCAGAACCAGCTCGAGGTCGTCCATCGCGTCGCCCAGCAGGTGCAAGCGGAGCAGAAGACCACCGTGAAATACCTGGTTGGCACGATGATTGAAATCCCGCGTGGCTGCCTGGTAGCCGATGAAATCGCCAAGGACGCCCAGTTCTTCAGCTTCGGCACCAACGACCTTACCCAGACCTGCCTGGGCATGAGCCGCGACGACAGCGGCTCGTTCATCCCGCCGTATCAGGAATTGGAGATCATCAAGAAGAACCCGTTTGCAACGATTGACCAGGCCGGCGTCGGCCAGCTTATGAAAATCGCGGTCGAAAAAGGCCGATCAACGCGGCCCGACATCAAGCTGGGCATCTGCGGCGAACACGGCGGCGATCCTGACTCGGTCAAATTCTGCCACAAGCTCGGACTGACCTACGTGAGTTGCTCGCCTTTCCGTGTGCCGGTGGCACGCCTTGCTGCGGCCCAAGCTGCCTTGGAAGAAGATGCGGCTAAGAAGGCTAAAAAGAAGAAATAAGTGTAGTGTTCGGCCTGTGGCCGAAATTCGGTCGAGCCACAGGCTCGACACTACAACAAAGCCGCTCCGTCCGGCATCCCAGGAGGAGCGGCTCTATTATTTTTTGTTGTTTTTATAATTTGCCTGCGGCCGCCGAATGATTAGAATCGCTTTCAAGTTCTATTGGAAAGAAAACAACCATGAAAAAAAACCTTGTCCTGATCGCCATCACACTGGCACTGAGTCTGTCGTGGGTGGGTTGCAACAAATCCGGCAAACTGAGCAAGTCCTCCACCTTCAATCCGCCTAGCGGCCCGGTGGAGCTGAAATTGAAATGGCCGGTGGGCGAACGCATCGTGCAAGACTTCGACCTGAAGCAGAAGATGGAAATTTCCGTGCCGGGCGAGGCCGGGCCTATGAAGCAGGACATTACCATGGGACAGAGATACGGGCTTACCGTGTTGCAGGAGACCCCCGACGGCGGGCATGAAGTGGAGTTGGAATTCCTCAGCGCCCGGATGTCAGTAATGATGGGGGGCAAAACCGTGATAAGTTTTGATTCGACAAAAAACACGGCGAATGACAACGCAAATCCGCAGATGGCTGCGGTCCAAAAATCAGTTGCCGGCACGTTCCAAAAAATCATCGGCGCCAAAATTCAGTATTTCTTTGACGCCAGCAACGATGTGGAGCGGATTGAAGGTGTGGATGCCTTGTTGAACCGGTTGGGGACCGGCGATCAAGCGGACGCCTCCAGCAGCATCAAAAGCATGTTTAGCGAGGGCTATTTCAAGCAGATGATCGGCAGCAGCCGGTATATGCCGCCCAAACCGGTGCAGCCCGGTGATACCTGGCCGATAAAGACGGACATTGCGATGGGCGACCTCGGCACCATGACAATTGATTACGACTACACCTTTCAAAGCTGGCAAATGCACGGGAAACGCAACTGCGCCCGCTTGGAATTTCAAGGGACCGTCCAATCCAAACCCGGGCAAACCCCGGGAGCAAGCGGGATGACCATGTCCATCTCCGACGGCAATTCTTCCGGGGTGTCCTGGTTCGACCCGGACCTGGGGATAACCATTGATACCACCATCAACCAGGACATGAAAATGGTCATGAACATACCCATGAATCCGCGCGGAAACGCCGCGGGTGCCGCCGGCCGGACCCAGACGTTAACCAATGTGATGAGTCAGGTCATCAATGTAAAACTGTTATCGGTGAAGTGACCCGGACGGCTGGCTCCCGGGCGAGGGTCGAAGCGGCTCCGTACTCCCGGCGCGGCTGTGGTCGTTCGACTGCTAAACTTCGTGGCTGCTCTAATGGATTAACCCCGATGCCGGCGCAAGAGAGTTATCCCGAACATGCCGAATGCTAGCAATGACAGGCTGGCCGGTTCTGGAACTGGTGCGTAAGCAACATCATCGAACTCGAATGAATCACCCGCATTAGAGGCGACAACACTCGAAAATGCAGTCGTCGAAGTAATGTTGACATAAGAGTCTTCACTTGTCCCGACGTCGGTCCCATCAACCGTTCCAATGACGTTATTCGCACTGTCGTAGAAAGTAAGCAAGTTGTTTGCATCAATTGACCCCCAAAGAAGTCCCAAATAACGCTCCGGAGCTGGAAAGCTGAGTGTCGCTAAACCAGCATACGCGACGGCGACGTACGGGGTGGCATCGGGGCCACTGGTCGGGTATTCGCCAAAATAAGCCGCTGTCAAACCGGAGAAGTTAGGCGCCGAGCCATTGGCATCCGTGCCCGTCATAAGATAGGCGGTACCGGAAAGCGTCAGAATGGAAGGCGACGGTTCGTCAAAATTCTCTAAAGTAGCGCCGCTCACGCTGGGAACGCCACCGACCTCAGCGGTAATGTAAAACTGGGCCTTGGCTATACCGGGGATGCTTAAGGCCAGAATGGTTGCGATTGATATTGATAGATGTTTTTTCATAGTGTACTCCTACTTTTTGATGTTCTTGTTGGTCTGTTGTTCTGCTGCTGGCTTTACGTCTGTTCTCTATGAGCCTTTCACAGCACTCTCGATTTGCTCACCAGTTTGAAATCCTGTCAATCCACCGATATTGCTTTTAGGTTGGCTAAAGAAATGGATTCGCTTGCAGCAAAAGTCGAAAATCCGCTTGTAATTTTACCGGGTGAGGTCGACCAATCCCGAAATGAGGCGAGCCAATTTTTCTCTGGCTTCTTTGAGGTGCATACACGTTATTTGTTTATTTCAAACTCAACTGGAAAGATTTGTGTGTCTGACCGATCAGAGAAAACTTCAACTCTGGCTTTCAATGTGCCGTTTGGCACATTTGTTGTAACTACCAAAGAGTTTACACAGTAAGGAGAATCGGAATAATAATTTTTATTAGAATACCACACCCAGCGTGTCGTGCGAAAATCCGGATAAACTTGTTCTGTCATTTGATTTATTGAAGATTCTGGCTCTGCTGGCATCCATCCAGGACCAACGGGTTCGATGTCCTTAATGTCTGGTAAATCAAAATAGAAATTTACAACCATAGTTCGAATCATCATTTTTTTGGCAGAAACCAATTTCATAGTTATATTTCGTGATGGTGGAAGGAGCATAACTGTGGGTTTGTCCTGTGTGAGCATTTGGCTATCAGAAATCATGTCAGGAGAGCCAACACTACCGTTGGCAATGTAAACGCGAAAAGATGTTCTATCGGTTTCAGGTTTGTTCGCAGGCAAGTATTCACGAAATAAAAACATAACTAAAAATAAAAAGACCAAAATCCAGGAATTGTAAAAAGAAAACTTTTCTCCTTTGGTGGTTTTCTCCTTTTTCAAATCGAATGCAAAAAGAAGCGCAGCAAAGAAAAATCCAATGACCCAAAAAAGAGTTTTCACAATCAGCCTCCCGTGAAAGTTTGGGTAGATGTTTTCCGTAAACCAATCACCAACAAGGGTCGTGCATAAAAGCGAAACCAGCGCGAAAAGAGACCAAAGCAGGCAGTAGGCAGGCATATTGGTTTCGGGCAGTTTTTTCCACGAAGAACGGATTCCCAAAAGTTTTTCGTGGCAAGAATTAAACCGGTTGCCTGCCATATCCCTGAATCGTCCCAAAATGCCTTTAACAGGATGCTGAAAAAGCCATGTATTTGAAAATTGACCCTCAAATTCATTGAGGAATTCGCATACTTTTCGGTCAAAAAAGAGTTTTTCAGCGGCCTGTTAACCCGTCAATTCCGCTCTCACCGTATGCGAAGGGGGTAATTCCGTTTTGCTCTGAGCGTGCAATCATATCGTTCGCTCTGTTACACCCGAAACCTGGGAACACTCCGTCGAGGTTCAAGTTCCGTTCTTGCAAAAGACCTTGCCGCATTTCAAAATTCTGCCGGTAATCTTTGGCGACACCGATCCGGAGCAGGTTGCCAGGATTCTGGCCGGGACGATTGACGACAAAACAGTGGTTGTGGCCAGTTCAGATCTGAGCCATTATCATCCCTATGATGTCGCCAGAGACTTGGACAAGCACTGTATCGGGGCGATATTAAACCTGGATATTGACAGCATGAAAACTCAGGAAGCCTGCGGCAAAGCGCCCATCCTGACGTTGATGTGTCTGGCCCGCGAAAAGGGCTGGAAGGCGCAATTGCTGGATTGTCGCAACAGCGGGGATGTGACCGGCGACAAGGACCGCGTGGTGGGCTACACCGCCCTCGCATTTTACGCGCCGGCACCGGAGAATTTCGTGGCACAAGAGAAAAAATTTCTGCTGGACCTCGCCCGGACAGCACTGCTGCATGTGGCGACGAACGGGAACCTGCCGGAAGTCAGCGCCAAAGACGTGCCGCCGAAGCTGGCCGAAACGAAGGCGTGTTTCGTCACGTTGACAGAGAATGGGGCGTTGCGGGGGTGCATCGGCCACATCTTCCCGCAGGAACCGCTGTATCAGGCCGTCGTGGACAACGCGCAGAACGCGGCCACTCGCGACTGGCGCTTTCCGCCCGTGCAGTCTGATGAAGTGGGTAAAATCAAAATCGAAATCAGCGTGCTGACGGAGCCGCAACCGCTACGCTGCAATTCGCCGGAGGATCTGTTGGGCAAATTGCAGCCTTACGAGGATGGCGTGGTGTTGAAGATTGGCTCCCGCGGCGCCACGTTTCTGCCGCAGGTCTGGGAGCAGATTCCCGACAAGGTCGAATTCCTGAACCGCCTATCGGAAAAAGCCGGTTGCGAACCGTCCGCCTGGAGAGGCAGCGAAGCCTCCATTTCCATTTATCACGTCGAAGCGTTCGAAGAGTCCGAGTGAGACCTCATGCGCGAGCGCAGGAAAGCCGTCGTCGAACGCGGCATCTTCACGGTCACGCGCGTGGACATCAACGACGGCAAATGCCGTTTCTGCGGGACGAAGATTACGTGGGTATGGGGTTGAGAAGCGGCCCGTCTCTAAAACCGGGAGTTCGCTCTCATCATGGCGTTCCCGGCCACAAGTCTCGTGTGGACTTTGAAACCCAACTCAACTAGAACTATGCCCCATGCGCTCGCCAGCAATCCGCAAAGTCGGGACAAGGGCAGATTTGCCCGTCGTGCCGGGGTCGCATAACCAGGTAAATTAACTTTTTGTCTCATCCGCCGTTTTAACATGGAACTGAAATTCATTTTGGAATCGCTCCTGTTCTCCGCGCAAAAACCGTTGAGCGTGAAAGAGCTTCGTGACGTGCTGGCCGCCGCCGCCGAAGCCGAAGACGCCGACGCCACCGCCAAATCGCTCGCCAAAATCAAGGAAAGCGAGTTGACCGCCGCGCTGGAGCAACTGGCGAGTGAACACGAAACTGCCGCGCGCAGTTATCGCCTCGCGTGCGTCGCGGGCGCGTGGCAATTCGTCACGCAACCGGAATTTTCGCCGTGGCTCAAGGCGCTGGTCGGACAAAAAATCCGTCCGCCGCGACTCTCGCAGCCCGCGCTCGAAACGCTCGCCATCATCGCCTATCGCCAGCCGATCACGCGCGCCGCGGTCGAACAGATTCGCGGCGTGAACGTGGACGGCGTCATGCAAACGCTGATGGAGCGCGGTCTGGTCGAGGCTGTGGGCCGCGCCGAAGTGGTGGGCCACCCACCAACTTACGGCACGACGCCGTTGTTCCTCGAATATTTTGGCCTGCGCGGTCTGGGAGACTTGCCCGCCGCAGACGAACTCCGCCGCATTCCCGTCGAGAAACCGCCCGCACCCGTCACGGCCGAACCCGGCCTGGCCACCGATCCGCCGGAGCAATTATCATTGCAAAATCAGGAAGCTGGAAATCAACAAGAGCAGGAAAAACCGCAGTGAAATTTTCAAAAATAGACAGCTACGAAATGATCATCTGGTGGAGCGCGGAAGATAGCGCCTATGTTGTGGATGTGCCGGAACTTCCCGGCTGCATGGCCCACGGCTCGACCCAGCAGGAAGCCATTAAAAACGCCGAAGACGCCATCAAGTTTTGGATCAAAACGGCAAAAGAAGACGGTTTGGATGTTCCGCAACCGCGCGGGCGATTGGTTTATGCGTGATTTTAACCATCAAAATGTTTTGGAAACAAAAACCAACGCCGATTGAAGCTTGCGCTCACGCATTGTATGAAGCTTTGACAAAAGCATTGACGCAAAATGGACGCATCCACGTCGAAGATTTAATTTCCGCTGCTGCCGCGATTGTCGGCGAAGCGTCCATTGAAGCCGCTGGCGATTTCAATCCGCGCAATCACGAATTTGCTCCCGGCGGACGCGTGTTTTCTACAAAGGCCAACGAATTGATTTCTGGCGACAAAGATTTTGACGAAGCCCCTTCTGATTCAATTATCGGAATTCTCAAGGATAAACTGACAAGCTGCGGTTTTACCAAAGCGGACTTTCCGATTTTGAAAGATGTCTTCACATATTTTGCAGCCAATGTTGGAAACAAAGAAGATTGGGGAAAAGTTCCATTGTCTGTGCCAAAAGATAATCATCCGTTTATTTTGCCACTTCGTGCTGCTTACGAAACACGATCAATCGTAGACACAACCTTTGCACCACTCGGCGATAATCGTCAGCAGAGACTTCATGCGGCAACCCTGACGCTCGCAGAAATACTTTGCAAAACTCGCGACGTGCTTAACCGTCGAATTGCGACAACGCTTGCTATTGAAACAGTCAATGGAATGGCAAAAACCGCTCCAATGACTGACGCCGCAATGGCAAAGCTAAAAACAGAAAAGAAAAATTGAGGCGACTTTGTGGATTTCGGCGATTGCGAAACAGGTTTGATTCTTCCTTCTGCCTCCTGCATCCTATCCTTACTTGAACATTCCCGAACATCACAAGGCGATCGATAAGCTGAACGCGCGCTTGCTTTTGAAGGTTGAAAAGATGATATTGCCGGCATGATTGCTGTTGAAACCAATGACCACGAAATTCGCGTGAACATTCCGACCGACGGAATGTCGGCGGAAGCGGTGCGCGCTTTTCTGGATTGGTTGCGCGTGGAAGCGGCGGCGCGTCGCGGTCGTTTGACCGATGACGCGGCCTGGAAACTTTCCGAGGATGTCAAGGCGAGTTGGTGGACACAAAACAAAAGCCGTTTCAACAATGAGCGGAAATGAATCCGCCCGTCGTCGTTGATACGAACGTTCTTTTCTCGGCTCTGGTCAGCCGCCGTTCCCGAATTCGGGAAATCCTTTTGATGGAAGCCGGGACAAGCTTTTGCTGCCCGCGTTTTATTTTCAGCGAATTGTTCAAGCATAAGGAACGCATTCTCGCCGCAACGGATTTGTCCGAGGACGAATTGCTCGACGCACTGAATTCCTTGTTTGCGCACATCCGGTTCGCGGATGAATCTGCAATTCCGATTGGCGTCTGGCTCGAAGCGCGGCGATTGTGTTCCGGCATTGATGAAAAAGACACGCCCTTCATTGCGCTGGCCATCCATTTGAACGCGCATTTGTGGACGGAAGACAGCGAATTGAAAAATGGACTTCGCGCAAAAGGTTTTAATTTATTCTTCGAGCCGTAATTTCAGTCGCGCGAAACAGGTTTGATTCTTCCTTCCGCCTCCGGCATTCTATCTTTGCTTGAACATTTCCGAACATCGCAAGGCGATTGACAAACTGGACGCGCACATCGTCCGGCTGCTCAACGAGCGCACGCGCCACGTGCTGGCCATCGGCGACATGAAGCTTGCGGCTGGCGAGGAGATTTATGCGCCGCACCGCGAACGCGCCGTGCTCGAACGCGTCTGCGGGCTGAACCAGGGGCCCATCACCAACGAACAGCTCCGCGCGATTTACCGCGAAATCATGTCCAGCGCCCTCGCGCTGGAAAAGACGATGACCATCGCGTACTTCGGCCCGGAGGCGACGTTCACGCATCAGGCGGCCATCCGCCGGTTCGGTTCCAGCCTGCGGTATTCGCCCCAAAAAACCATCGCGGACGTTTTCACCGAGGTCAGCAAACGGGGCGCGGATTATGGCGTCGTGCCGGTGGAAAATTCCACCGAAGGCGTCGTCACCCACACGCTCGACATGTTCATGGACAGCGATTTGAAGGTCGTTTCGCAAATTGTCCTGCCCGTGCAGCAATGCCTGATGAGCAACTCGCCGCGCAAGCAAATCAAAAAGCTTTATGTGCATCCCCAGTCGCTGGCGCAATGCCGCGGCTGGATTCAAACCCACCTGCCGGGCGTGGAAATCATCGAGACTTCATCGAACGCGCGTTCGGCGGAACTGGCGGCAAAGGAAAAATCCGCCGCGGCCATCGCCGGGATTCTCGCCGCCGAAAAGTACGGCCTGCGCGTGCTGGAAGAGGACATTCAGGACAACGCCGACAACGCCACGCGGTTCCTCGTGCTGGGCCGCCAATGCAGCCCGCCGACCGGCGACGACCGCACGAGCCTGATGCTCAGTGTCGCCGACAAGGCCGGGGCTTTGCACGAGGCGATTGCCGCGTTCCGCCGTTACCGAATCAACATGACCAAAATTGAATCCCGTCCGAGCAAGCGGAAGGCGTGGGAATATTTCTTCTTCATTGATTGCGAAGGCCACGCGCAGGACGGGAAAGTCGCCAGGGCGATCCAGCTTTTGGGCCGGCACTGTAATTTTGTCAAAGTTCTCGGCTCCTATCCGAACATGGAGTGAGCGCAGGTTTTCGGGCGCTTTATTGTTTGGAATAGTCCGAAATCTTTTTGGCCAGTTCGGTCGCGGTTGCTGTCGGTTTCACTTTTTGGTCGAACAGAATGTCGCTCATCGTCACGTAACTGCCGTAGTAAATCTGGTTGGCGTCATCGTCCGGCGAAATGGCGCCTCCTTTGATGGTGGCGCCGCCATAAAGCCCTTTGCGGTCGCTATAAATCAGCACGGCATCCGCCGGATTGGCCTGGCCCTCGACTCCGGAGCTTTGATCGCCGGCCGTCCCGCGCGCTTCGCCGCCAAAATCAATGATGGAGTCGGTCAATTTCTGCGTCGCGTTCGTGGTCATCAACAGGATCACGAAAAAGTTCTGCTCCCCGCCGATTTGAAATCCCAGGCTGGCCTCCGTCGCGATAAGATGGGCCACCGGACTCCAATCCCCGTGCCGATCTTTTACCATCGCCACGCCGTTGCCGCCCTGGTAGGCGAAAATGAATCCGGCCTTGGTGCGGTCCAGCAGGATGATGCCCTGCGCCTTGCGCAAAATGTCCGCCGGGACGCGTTTGTCGGACTGCTGCTGCATCGCGTCAAACTTGGCGGTCAACGTGCGAATCCGGCTGTCCAAATCCGCCTGGGTTTCAGACGCGCACAGGGACAAGGCGCCTGCCAATCCCAGTGCAAAGAGAATCGCGATTTTTTTCATAATTGTTCCTTTCCCCGTTAACGTGCATACAGTACAGTAGCCTTTGCCGGAATCAACCAGCAACATTGCCGGTGTCAAACTGACGGAACACGGTAATATTTAACCAGCTATGCATGGTCGCTTACATGACGTCGAAAACGCATCGTCTTCCCCGGTCACACCCAAACTTCCGGTTTGGAGACCATCGGAAGCGGAGAGTCGTTTGAAAAATTGCCCCGTCTCGTATCCCAACATGGAATAATTTCACTCTTCACAATGTTGCAACGTTTTGGCACCCGCGCGCCGCAAGGAGAAGCGGGTGGAAAGGTCGTTCAACCACTTCACGAAAGACAAGAAGCATGTATCAAGATACCAGCCATCCTCACGACCGCAAACCGCACCAGGCCCTTGGCCCGGCTTTTCCGGGCATCCCATCTCGACTGACCGTCCGGATGCCGAAGTCGGAACGGCCGCAGACTTTCACCAGGATTTTCCGCTGGCGTTTGCCCGCCGGCCAGACGCAGGAACCGACCACCGTTGAAGTTGTCGGCACGTTCACCAAATGGCAGAAGGTGCCGCTGGTCCGTGACGAGGCGCATCACGTCTGGCAGGTGACGCTGCACGACATTCCGTGCAACCGCACGCATCATTACATGCTGCTCGTGGACGACAAGCCGGCTCGCGACGAGCAGTGCGATGGCCTGGCAATCCCGCGCACCTCCCAGGAGGCGCACTATCAGTTGATCACGCCTCGTGGCCCGCGCGTACTCATGCTCTTTGCGCAGACGAAGTGATTCCGGCGGTGGATGGGTAGGGCGCGTCACTCCGTCCACCCTCCGCAGTACTGTTACGGAGGACGGGTGCGCGCCGCAATCGTTGGCCGGACGGGCGGCGGGCAGAGGACTGCCCGCCCTGCCGAAGCATTTTTTGCTTCCCAACGGCCCAAGACTGGTGGTAGAATGGCACCATGGAGTTACAGGAGAGTGCAAATGAGTTTTTCATCTGGGGGATTGACGATTCCCCATATGGTCCGGTGGAACTGCCGGCGTTGATCGACTGGATCAAGGACGAACGCGTCTTGGCCGACACGTGGATATTCGCGCGTCGAGACGGCAACTGGCGGCGCGCGGCGGATGTCCCCGAACTTCAGGCGCATTTTAATCAGGAAATCATCCCGGATTCCGCAGCGGCTTCAGCTTCGGGCATCAAACCCGGCTCACTGCGGCGCATCAAAATCCTGGCCCAACTGAACGACGCCCAGCTCGATCGCCTGTCTGAGTTCATGGAAGTGCAGAAGGTGCCCCAATGGATGGCGGTGGTGAAACAGGGCGATGCGGGCAACGGCATGTACTTTATCCTGCAAGGCGAACTGCGGGCGCGGGTAATGGCCGGTGACAAAGAAACCATCCTGGCTACTTTTGGTCCCGGCGATTTTTTTGGCGACATGTCGCTGTTCGATCACGGCCCGCGGTCGGCGGACATCATTGCCAATGCGGACAGCATTGTTCTGAAAATGTCCGATGTGGCTTTTGAGCGGCTCACCCGGGAAGCGCCTGCGCTGGCCACGCCCTTCCTGCAGGCCACGGCCCGGACCCTCGCCGCCCGGATTCGTGCCGACAACCAGCGTCTGGACCGGGTGACCCAGCAATTTCGGGCCAGCACCTGATTTTTTTATTTGAGCACGGCGAAGGAAAGCATAGGGTTCCGGCTTTCACTCCGGCAATGCTGTTCTTGA